>Ga0307509_10000644_pt1 | contig 59377 bp, 93 predicted proteins | sample 10_EM_MG_FD_202245 | JGI IMG/M metagenome (GOLD analysis project Ga0307509, IMG submission 202245) | Populus trichocarpa ectomycorrhiza microbial communities from riparian zone in the Pacific Northwest, United States - 10_EM | ecosystem: Host-associated > Plants > Roots > Unclassified | place...
TGATTGGAAGACGATCTCGGCTGTCGGTCTCCTCCGTAACCACCTCGCTACCGCCGCCATCACCGCTGTTCATCGGCACATGTCCCATGTTTTTCGAAACAAGAGACTCCACAACATCGAAGCGAGGGCAGGCTACGTCACACAACTCTTCAAGTCAGATAACGACCACCCAATCATCTGGCAGGAGTACGTTGAGGGGGATATCCAGAACCACCCTGAAGTCGGCGGGTATAAGACGGTGCGTCGAACCTATTTCTATGCCGCGTCACATCAATCCTCATTGAAACGTTCAATACAGACAAGGAGGGGTGTTTTCCAGTCCGATCCCATTCTGGAAACCCTCTTGAGCTACTACTCTTCATCCGGCATCATGGAAACCCCCCCAGCGCAAGATCCAGGACCTGGAAATCGACCATTGGGTATCCTCGCCCTTGTGACCGCTGCCGTACGTCCCATTTGGTGACTCCCATCATTTTGTACTGACACCCAAATTAGGTCGAACGTGCACACAAGACGTACACGACTGGTGACCACATTGAACCCGGTCATCAGTTCAACTCTGAGTATTGGGGGGCAAAGACCGCTCAGTACATGGACTATATCACTAACGACCTTAGCGAGAGGCACTGGAACTCGATATTCACTGCACTTTCCATCTTTGCTATTCGAGCTTCGAGCGAGGAGGCTGTGCTCAACGGCGCACCCGAAGAACTCCACGAACGTGTGCCGCTCCCCTTGTCCGATCCTCCCTCTCCCCCTCGTGATGATTGAGTCCCAGTATACCTGATGCCCGGCCACCTGTCTCCCTCGCCTCGACTCTCGCTTGTAATTACAAATGATCGCAGATCCCTTCCCCGCGCCCTCTCGTACTCCCTCTCATAATTACATCATAGGCTCCTCGTAGTCTCTCGTACAATCACAATCACAGAATGCTCGTACCTTACAGTCCTTCTCGTAGTCGTTTGTCGTAATCCTCCATCACTGTCACTACTTATAATCCAACTTATGTCGACCTTTTCTTACGTCCTACGGGCTCCCTCGCACAACTCAAATAAGTTGAAGGTCCAACTTGTATAAGTTGGAACTTATCTCTTATTTCTGCCTTATCCTGCAATAAGATCGATTAAAGCTGCGAATAAGTAGAATGCGGTTTTCCTGATGATTAGCTCGTCCGGCACGGCCGCATACGAACTGGTGTTCCTGCAAGAAGGCTCTGGTGAAGGCAGGACTTGGAATCATTAGTCCTACTAGGTGTGTTTGAAAACCCATTCCAGGGGTACGGTTACAGCCGACCACAACCGAAGTTCTGGGAATTCGAAAACCCGGCGTCAACCTGTTTTCCACACGCCCAGACTTCTTTCCGTGAAGGCCCATTGATAGCCGATGATGCACCTAAGCCGCATACTCTCTGGGCGTGTGCTCTGAAGTGGCGTAACTCGAAAGGCGAGGATCCACGGGGTCCCTACGCCGGTTCGGTCGCAGCGACAGAGGGCGGTGCTACCGGTTCCACGGCGGGCAATGATCGGCTCCTTGCCCGTTGTAGCACAAAAGATGCAATGGGAACATGTTTCCTCTGAGTTACGTGAATCCCGTTTCATGCCCAGACTAACTACGGCAAATGGCCGGGTCCACTTATGAAAAACGTCGGTTTGCCACAGGGCCCTCAGACACCGCGCGAGGAGATCCAGCAGAACCGGAACCGACCCTGCGCCCGGTACCTACGGGCTGGCGAGCCGCGCGAACGGGTGCTACGCCCATAAATGACTAACAGGAGTGGAGGCGGGGCCAATCATCCTGGGTTCGCGCGACTTTGCCTTTGATCATAAGGGATACATATCATGTGCTTACTAGACATACAAGAGGAGTGCATGAATCCATGGATACAACAACGATAAAAAAGCACTGGAGGGGTGAGTATCTCAGACCGTACAACAGCCTCCCCAAAAGCGCTACTAGCTGAACAGATCCTAGACGCGTGCGCCGTCGCCACCATCACCACGGTAGAGCTCCTGAATATCGTCGCCTTCCACCAAGCTTCTGTCGTTCTGTAACGACCCTCCTTTCTCTCTCATTGATGCCCCACGCCCCAAGGCACGCTTCCGGTCCCGGACCATTCGCATGAGGAGAACAAGCGAACACAATGACACGATGACGATCTGTAAGAAAAACCCGACCATATCTTCCGGGTAAGTCAGCGGTTATTCACTCAGCATGCACCGTATCACGGAACACCTACCTATCAAGATGCCTGTGGGGTCCGGTCAGTACGGGAAACGTAGGTGCGTTTCTTGAGGTACTCACCAAATGGTGGGGAACCGATGTAGAGCCCTCTCAACGCTGGAATGGTAAGGATGACAGTGATAGGAAGGAGGAGTGTGCCTTCGCCGAGCTCCTCGTGTCCGACCACGGACAACAAAGTGATACGCAAGCAACCGGCGGTCAGGAGCCAATTGACGATCAGAAGCACGATGGTGAAGATCTTGGCCAAAAAGGACCTCTTGACGCGCACCTGGAAATGTCTGGAGGGGACCCGCTCGCCGTTAAAGGTACTTTCTGTATCCCAATCAACCTGGTTGTCCGCGTAGAAGTTATCCGTCGGATCCGCCGCAGAGAATTTCAGGATGGGTAGGGATTGGTTGGTGGCGGTTTCAATGACGAATGCCTCGATGTCCAAGACGTAGTCGTCATACGGAGCAAGGATCGGTTGGTCGAACCAGTGCCGGGTATCCATGGGTGGAGCGATATAAATCGCACCGGCGTAGACGGCCAATTGGTGATCTTGTGAGAACTCCATGAAAGCTGGTATACTGAACGCAAAACGTGTTAGCGGCGTGCCAGAATATGTCTCAAGTGGTGACCCACTAAAAGCTCTGATGATTGCTTCGGTTCTGTGGGAGCAGAGCCGGATCGAAAGAAAAAGCCGGTTCTCGACTCCTAGATGGAAGGCGGGGTCAGAAACGTTTATCGATGCAGTGTCAAAGCAGTAGCCGCCTGCACAAACCTGTCGAAGTACACATCCACCGGGCGGTCCACTGGGGAACAGGTCGTCAAGCTCCGGCCAAAATGTCCAGGGTATGACGATAGCCTATAGTCGCCACAGCCTGCCAACACCCAACTGATGGAAAGTCCACGGGTGCCAAGGTCGAGGTGATAAATGTGTCCTAGGATTGCGATCTGTTATAATCAGTCAAGATATCTGGTGCCATCGGAAGTCATCACATACACCGGTGACATTGTGTGGGATATCAGCGAGCAGGTCGTCCACACCCGCTACATCGATGTTGACCAGAAGGAGCATTATCATGATGACCATTAGGGTGACGAAGATGATGCCCGCGAACCAGAGGACCACCGGGTTCTGTATGATTCGTCTGAAGCGGGCACGCATGAAGTCGAGTACGTTGGGCCGAGGGCGCATGGTGTTCAACATTTCCACCAAGGTCGAAGGAGAAGGAGATAACCCCTACACCGAATCCGCGTTTTATATATATTCAGTGTCAACTCTTTGTCATCCGCCACGATGGTGGGATCCTAGGAAATGTCGGCAGGCCTTCATTTGGAGTGAATGAAAGGTCATACCTCTGTGACTTCATATCTTCCCACCATGCCGGTTGGCTCGATGGTCTGGGGCAGTCACCTGGGCGAGACGTCAACCTGCAACAGATATATACGTAAAGCGGACGAAGGACCATGCCGTTTCCGCAAGGGATCGAACCTGCCAGAACGCGTACATGGGGGGTGAGTGGGGGAAATAGCATCTTTCAGCCGTCCCGGATATAAACCCTGAACTCGAGGTTGATACAATTCACCTAGCCGACTCTAGACTGAATTGTGTCGACAGCACAAAGTACAAAAAAATGCAAGTGACTCACCCTCTCTCGAAACGGACACTCCTGCAACCTGATGGACTGATGTGGGTATGTCACCGTCCACAATCAGATACCGCTCCAGGGACTGATCTCGTTATCGTGCTGACGCAATGGGGAATAACATGCGTTCATGTTTTACGACAGTGAAAGCGAGCGGGCACAAACGAACTAAGGAATGATGATTGCAAATCGGATCCCAATGAAGCGAGTCGGACGGCAATCGATCACGATCGCGCGGATTCAACGGTTCTCCCGACTGCCCAATCCGGGGCCCGTGGTAGATATACATGTTGATGCCTAAGTATTTACAAGATGCGCGAAGAACGGGCTGAGACGTAAAGCTTCAAATCCTAGCATAACTTAATCGCTATGTCCGAAAGTCCTCATATCAAGTCTATGTCACCATCCAGACCCAACGCAGATCAATGTTCCTGCAGCGACAGCTAGTGTTAACCCACACGCGATCTTGGGCCCCAGCGCATGCAAGAGGTCGGAAGCGATCCTGAGACGAGTTATCGTTCTGTGGTTCCCAATCAGACTGACTGCGCGAGCCTCGAAGGGGAGCGCTGTGTGCTCACCCGATAAACCGCCTGTTCCGTTCAGCAATGACGTCGTAGACCCCTCCCTTCACGATCTCTTTCTCCAAACGGAGTAATGGTCCACCATCCGGCAATACCCATACAGCACCCGTTGAGGCGATGTCAGGATCAGTGGAGGAAAAGATTATCGTCCCGGCGACCCGCTCGATCGGCGTTAGTGGGATACCAGCGATGGCGATGCGGTTCATCGTCGTCATAAGACCGGTATCAGTGAAGAAAGGGTGCACGACAGCCACCCTAATGCCCCTCGCAGACAGTGGCACATGTATGGCACGGGCAAGTCCGAGAACCGCGTGTTTACTCGCGGAATAGACGACACCTTGTGCCGAGGCTTGCCAGGAAGCTACCGGTGGACGTTTAGAAGACCCCAGTGGGCGCGATAATCAACGGAGACTTACCCATCGAACCCAACAACACGATTGACTTCAGTGTGCATTCAGGGGTTCTGTTTACATTCAGGTAATGTAACGCTAGGTGGGCGGCTGATGGATATACGAAGGTTACTTGTGAGTCACTCTCCGAGATCATCCCAGGCATGTCCACATACTGTATATGGTTCCCACAAGGTTGATATCGACCGTGGCTGTAGATGGCTTCATTGGCTTGCCATTCTCGAGTTTTGGTTTCCAAAACGAGCCAATCTCGTTCACGCCGGCGTTGGCAACCTAGGGAGCGGGTAAGCAAGCCGGAAGCATCTCGACCGCGAGGGAGACAGGGAGCTTACGACGATATCAACCGAGCGGTAAGCCTCGATAGCGGTCTCGAACAGCTTCAGTTGGTCATCCCATACGGTCACATCACACCGCAGTCCGATGGCATCCCTGATGGATTTGAAAAGATTATAGGCCGCCCCAACGACGAACGCTGTGGTTAGACATACCCTCCCGCTCTCCTAACCTCCGATACGACTTTCTCCAGCCCAGGCTCGTTGAGGTCGCCCAGAACGAGTTTCGCTCTGTGAAATTAATAAATCGTCGGCTTCATCACCGCTGCGGACGACCAAAGACGCACCTTGACCTGGCGTACTGCAGGGCGGTTTCTCTCCCAATTCCGGCCGCACCCCCTGCATAAAGGAGGACGATGAGAAGGCGATGTGGGAGGGCACGCGCCGCGGGACATCTTTCTCACCGGTTATTAGAACGACTTTGCCTACGAGTCTCTCGCTATGGGCGTACAACTGGACGTCGAGAATGGTGGTCATTGTAACATGGTGGGGGTGCCAGTGTGCTGGAGGTTCACTCTTATATCCTCGAGGGCCCGCCATTTCCGGCAATCCCTCAACCCGGGCAAGGAACCAATCAAAGGCGTGTTCGCGCGAACACGCCGAGCGCACGGGTCGGCAACGACGGAGTACGAACAGAAGTCCAAATTAAATCCGTACAGCGAATAGCAATGCGAATACACGACTTGACACAGAGGAACAACATCAAAGCTAGTTTAAGTGCGAACCGCCGAGCCGCCGACCGGCCCGCGGAACATCGTCCGGGATCCGGCTATTTAGTTCCCGCCTCCTCACACGGGCACCCCGAAGCGCCGAAGTCGGTCGGATCGGAGAACTCCGGGTCGGAAGCGACGCCAACGGAAGAGTCGAGAAAGTTGTCTGCGAGGTTGGTGGACAAGTCGAGGGACGAAGTGGCGGAGGTGAGGAGTAGGTCAGATGTGCCGCCCGTGGTGATGTCGGTATCGGGTTCAAGGTCGTCGCAGGGCGCCAAGAGTTCGGCCTCCGACCCTGCCTGGGTTGACGCGTTTAGATAAGTGTCCGAAGTGAGATCGGAGGGCGGCGCAGCGGCACCAAAACCACTGCCGGTACCGAGGCCGAGATCCGAGGAAACCCCCAGGATGTCGGCATAGAGGAAGGAATCAGGAGTGCGATCCAACGGCAGACCGGTCAAGGTGGAATCGAGGTCCGCGAGCGAGACGTAAACCGCGGTGTTCGAGGACCCATCTGGTTGATAGATGAAGATTGATTGGGTGGGGACGAAAGCGTCTTCAGTCAGGTCGCAAACGAGATTATTGAGCAAGACCCAGGACGAGGACTCTAAATCCGCCATGGTTTGGGAGCTTGTTACGCCCTCTGGGGCACCGGTGAGGACCCAGGCTTCAGGATCTTCGCCCGCTCGGACGACGAGGCCGGTTGCTAGAATGAACGGACTCAGAGCGTCCGCCCCACGGTAGTCCAGAAGATCGTCGGTAGAGACCCAAGCCCCAAGGTATGAACTGAGAGCCGAGTTCCCCAGCGACAGACCCTGGAGAGTTGATGAGAGTCCCGTATCAAGGCCGGTTCCTGTGAGGGAGAGGGAGTTTGTCGCGGAGGTGCTGGAAACCAAGGAGGATTTTGGGTCACGCGTAGGTTCGCGGGGAGTCCAAGGGTGAGGGTGTGCGCCAAAACTGAGTGCCGGGATCCCGACATCAGCGTTGTGGCTTGACTGGGGCGCCTAAAGTTGATAAGATTAGCCTCAGGCATCAATGGGAGACGAGATCTAAGCGACACACCAAGCTGGGGATAGGCGCGGCAATGGCGGAGAGGGAGAGTATCGCGAGAGGTAAAAAGAAAGACATCGTATGTTTTCTGAGAGAGAAAAGAGCGAAGGTGGTGGGAGCGGAAAAGAGGGAACTGCTCGAAAACCAAACCAAAGTTCAACTTAAATATTCAGGTGCACGTGACTGTGGGACGCGGAAACGAAGGAGTCACGTAGTCACGGTCTAGCTCAGACCCTCTCCTTTCAGCCTCCATGTCCTCCGGCGCGACACCGCTGAGCAAGAAGAGAACCCACTCCTCCGAGCAAGGCGGTGAACGCTCTGGCCCCGATATCAACGCGAAGAAACCTCGCACTTCGTCTGAGACGCCATCCAGCCGGCCCAGGAGGAAGCGGACGAGGAAGAGGGCCGTACCGGTTGTTGAAGACATCGCTGGGTCGAGTTCAATTAGGAGTCACAACGACGGTGCCGAACTGATGACTCCAGAAGTCCGACGCTACGGCGGCCATCATAGGAAGCCCAGACGAGTGGTGGAGAGTGATGAGGAAGATACTAATATCGCACCTTGGCCGACCCAACAGGTGCGTTGTGGCGGCACTTATAGTGTTTCAATATTCATGTCCTACAGTCGGAGATGAATGTCGCTTCCACTTCATCTTCTCCTTCCCCCAAGGGCAAAGAGAGAGAGGTAGAGTCCGCATCCGTCGTATCAACATCCAACATCGAAGACCTTTCGAAGAAGACCGAAGACCTAAACGAAAAACTCGATGCTCAGACCACGAAATTAACTACCCACTCCGCTTTGATCTCTTCTTTCAAAGACTCCCTCACCTGCCAAATATGCGTTGATCTGATGTACAAACCCTTCACCCTCGCACCCTGTGGCCATATCGCCTGTTACTCGTGCCTCGTGGGTTGGTTCAAGTCGAACGTGGGCGACGAAGAGTTTGGCCCCCAGTCGGTTCACCGAAAGAAAACCTGCCCCCATTGTCGAACTGCCATTCGCGACCGCCCCATCGAGAATTTTACCATCAAGGAGATGGTAAGCTCTCTCGTCAATTCCGGTGTTCTCGAGGACGTCCCAGGAGCCTGCACCGCCACCAGCGGTGCTCCCGCCACTTCTGCGGATCCTTGGGCAGGCATCTTCCCGAAGTGTCCGGTGATGGAAAATAACTACGTTGGCCCCCCATTTCATCTGTGGGACGAAGGCGAGGAAGAAGATCACGATTACGAAGAGGGAGATATGGGGATTCACGACGAAGAGGACGACGTTTACCGGTGCCGAGGCTGCATGAACGAAGTGGTAGACGGGTTTTGCACTATGTGTGAAAGGCAGTATCAACCAGTGTGGGCCGCGGGGCGGCTGCTCGGTGACTTCTTTGGGGGGTACGGAGAGTGAGTTCTGCACCCTCATACTTAGCACCCTTGCACTGATTCCCCTTGTTTCCAGCCGCTTGTGGGCCATTGACGACGACTCCGATAGTGATGAAGGAGAGGAGCATTTCCAAGAGGGTTACGAAGAGAGCTTCATCGATGACGACGAAGGAGTCGGCGACGGTCCAGAGTTGTATACCGGTCCCCTAACGCCACCCTCGTATCATGGGGACGAGGGAGACGACGAGGAGGTGGTCGAAATTGCCTCCCCAGCCGTGGAACGCCAACGAGCCCGTCAAGCCCCTATTGTCATTTCCTCCGACGATGAAGACGATGAATACACTGACGCCGACACTCACGGGGACTATGGCCAGTTCTGGAACGAAGGAGAGGACGAAGAGGGTGGCTACCACAATGCTCGTTCCGACTCCGATGGCCACGGTGACGTCGACTATGCGTCTGACGATGGGCATAGTTTCTATGGGTATTTGTAGTGAAGATTTTTTCTCCGCCTTCGGTTTTTCTCTGTACCGTGACTCCGCGCTATTGGTTCCTACCAGCTGTACAAGCAACTTCACACGAGACAAACTAAATTGTAACATGCGAACACGTCTTCCATGGATATTATTTTCTGATGTTGGGAGCTTGTCCAAAGTCAGGCTCTTCCTCGGGGTTCCCCTACACAGGCCGTTTTATGACGAGGTTCAGCAATGCAAAAGAGCACAGTCACGAGGATTATTTCCAAGCAGCAAGCAAACTACGTCCGTCAAAGAACAGCGGCGGCTACTGTGAACCAACGAGTGCCCGGGTGTATCCAATAAACGGTGACGGCACGCAGTCCTAGGATAGCAGGACGGTTGAAATCGCAGTGACCCCGTACTTCGTGCTCTCAGCGATTGACGAGAATCACGAGGTTTACACACACGGCCCCAGCAGTCAACAATACACCCGATCCACAACCTGTATACACATAGTGAACGTTCTCGGAAGCACCGGACGCCAGGCGCCAAGCCCCAAAGAACGTGGCTCGACATCAGTCGCGACAGGAAAGGGTCGGCGGCCGGGAATCCGGTTGTGGGGTCTGGTCGGTCCGGGGAGTCAATAACGTGTACGAAGGCGTACGTGGCGAACGGAGCTGCGAGTTGTTGACTCAATAGAGAACACATTTCTGTGGCGGGAAGCAGATATCTGCGGCGCAGGCACCCATCCTGTGCCCCCGCCCCAGAGTTCAAACGTTCAATCCCCCACTCAGAAGAAACCAGTTAGGGGTCATCACAGGAACGATCGGTGGGGTAGGTTGACCCATAGAGCGACCCCCCGAGTCGAACTCAATGGAAGGCGATCTGGGCCAAACGAAGGCCAGGGTCAGTTGGGCTGCGGCAAGACAACCAGCAAGCATCCGACTGGAACACGATCGCACAGCTGAACCTGCAATTCACTCGTCCAAATTCCCATCGACCACCCTATCCAAGGGTCCACGCGCCTCGGGAGTCCTAGGATATCCCGGTTGATCCAGGTCCAAGAAATAGTCATGCCTCGTAGTCGCAACCGAGAATACCAGGGCCTCCTCCGTGAACAACGGAAGTGGGAAATCACCCCAGTAATGCCATACCACACCTACCCATACGAGCGCTGGACGCCCGAATTCAGGGTCAACAGTGTGCTCATGGCGATCAAGGCAGTGAAGAAGACGGCGGCGATGGTGAGGGTAATGAAACTCCCCACCGGCCCCCCCGAGTAGCACCTGGGCCCGCAGGGCGGTGCTGGGCTCGAACATGTTCGGGGTGGGTAGGGTCGGAGGAGAAGGGGGGAGGGGAAAGGAAACAGGGGCGACCACATACGAACCGCGGATTGGTGGCATTGTGTCGGTACCGCCACTCGACCGCCCTGGGAAACGTTCCCCCCCAAATCTAGGAGCACCGGAGGGGGGGGGGGCCACGAAACTCTAGAGAGATCGGGGGTGCAGTGAGTCCTTCGAAACCTGTGAGAGCATGAGCGGCCCTGAGGTTTGCCGGGTCGGCGGTTCTCAGACCCAAAGCAAAGAGACCCAGGGCTAGACCCACCCGAGAGAAGCAACCGAGCATCGCCGAGAGACGGAGGACACCCAAACACACCATCAGGACACTACACGCGCGTGTCAGGGACAGATCAAAGCACAGGATTTGCAAAGCCTCGACTCGAAAAGGATCGACCGACGTGATCGACCTGGGCCTTGAAATTGGACAGCACGCAGCCGACCCCCGCGTGGCAAAACACGCGACTGCCTTGGGATTTGGATCCCCTTGAAACCCTGTCCCCCAGTGCATCAGCCAGTCCCAACAAACCGAACGAGAACACGGGTGATCGTACCCGTGCAATTACAATTCCAGAGGGTAAGAAACAGAGCCACGCGAATTATCTACTGTGAAAGGGAAACTCGAGGGAACCATGTACACGAAACAAGGCAACCGCAGGAAAAGCGAGTGAGGAAAGTGAGAGCGGCTGGTGAGGGAAAAACATGAGTGACAGGGGAATGCACCAGAGCAACGGGGTACTAAAACACAACGGGGTACGAATGAGTGTGTGCGATCAAGGAATAAGGGGGTGGTTGGTATGGGGGTGTTTGTTGGAAGAAAACGAGGGAGAAAAAGGCAGAGAGAGCTCCAACAAATAATGGGGCGAAAGGTGACAAGCCAGAACGGCCGGAAGCGCGGATGAGATAACTGAGCAGTAGACAGAAGGTGCAGGCGAGCGGGACGAGAGGTTCACGTGTTGAAATTCCGCCTCCTCTTCTCTTCGTAATCCACATATCCATACCACGCTCCTCCGATAAGTGTGAACAGGATTCCGGCGCCGTTCGTGCTCGTAATATGCAGATTAAACATGAACACGGCGAACAAGATGGTCAAAACCTGTTTGATATTCGCTACAAAGATACTGCATCAGTTTCCCGAAAACACGGAAGCCACGACAGAGTGAAACGAACCGGCCACGGTCATGCTCAGCGCCCCTGCCTTCTTATTCGCGGTGAAGCTGACGATGTTCAGCCCAAAGGCGATACACCCGTTCATGAGCAGTCCAGCCGCGCTGAACCAAGTCATCTCATGCGCGCTCCAGTCCCGGACGTTCTTCAACTCCCCGCTGATCCACGCATAAAACACACACTGGATAAACGCCAATGGGCACATCCGAGTCAACAGGTCTAGGGGGTGCATAGCCAGTCGCGGGGGTATGAGGTGCAACGTGGCGAAGAGGGATTCTGGTTTCGAATTACTGAGGGTTGTTGTGGACGAAGGATTTGATTGGAGGACATTCGTAAAGATGGTTTTGAGAGCGGCGAGGAAAGTGCCGAGGAGGGTGAGAATGAGACCCCACGTTGTGAAGTAATAATCTCCGTACGTCCTGTGGATATTTGAAACGTCAGACCACAACTTGTCGGATAATTGGATGAAGACACTGACGCAAGGGCCACGCCGAGTATTACGGGAATGAGGCTGAGTACCTTGCGAGTGGTAAATTTGCTTCCAAACATCATAGAGGACAATATGATGGTGAAAATCGGAGTTGCAGCCCGAACAATTTGGTGGAACTGGTTGGGAAATCGGAATCGATCAGCCGTCGCAGGCAACTGGGGGGAATAAGCTAAGGAGGGAACTAACTGGCACAGTTACGAGGTTCAAAGAAACGTTGCTGATCGCGATATTCATAGCATACAAGAAGCTGAACATGACCAGTGCCATGTTATCGGAATTCGACAGCCTCTTCTGGACGAACAAGCCTTGGGCCAATAAACTCCACCCTCCAACGGTCCCGCACAACGCGTGCAAGGCGGTCACGGTGTATGGGTATGGGAAATGCACCAAAACCACCTTGTTGTACAGTGTCAGGGAGAGATTGAAGAAGAAGTACAGGATGAGCCAGAACTCTTGAGTGCTTAGGAACTTGTTTTCCGCCAGGTCTGCCCAGAAGCCTGTCAACCCCAATTCAGATTGGGGGTGTTTGCGTAATGTAAGAACGCCTGGAGCCACTGTGGGAAGAGAGGGTGACCGAGGTGGGGAATGAAGCCGTTTTGGTGACGTATGTCGTAGCCGAGGCGAGAGTTGCGGACTGGGTACGCGAGCGATGTCGGAAGGAGACGCCACACCGGACGCGTTTTGACCAGTGACTCCGACGGAAGAGGTGATGGACCCCGGTGAGGGGGAGGAGTTCCGGGTGTTGGTGTAGTAGGGAGAGAGAGTTGAATGGAACTGATCTTTCTCGAGCCTATCCTGCCGACTCTTCGGCGCATCCCTCCTCCCCAAATCGCCCAGCAATAACGTCGAAGACTCTCCATCATCGTTTCCATCGTGTGCAGAGACATCGCTGGTGCCTTGTTGCCGTGAGTTTCCCCACATGGAAGGGTAGGATAGCTGGGTGCCCTTGTCGACACCCAGTGCTTTCATGAGTGGCATTAGAGACCGGGGGCCTTGGGGAAACGGGCGGTCAGAGCACGAACGAAGGGGAGTGGCGGTTCGGTGTACATACCCAGCATCGGCGAGAGATGGGGAAGGAATGCTGGTTACTGCGCCTTTCTCGGCGCGATCGGGAATTGACAACGCAACGCTTAGGTGATGCCAAGGCTTAGAAGGTCGCCAAGGGTTCCGTGCGCTGGGAGGGTAATGGGGAGAGGGAAAGAGAGATCTCGGTTGGGAGAGAGGAGCGGGCGCATGGAGATCGGGCAGGGTTGCAAAGCGGGGTGGACGGTCAAGTCAAGTCAAAGTACATAGAGACCACTGGACCTAATGTACAGCCTATATGGCTACAGGAATCCGAAGGGGTTTTACAGGTAAAATTAAACATGGTACAATAGGATACCGCCACGGGAAACCATGGGGCGTAGTGCAAAGTCCGACGGGAAACGTGTGTATTCTAAAAACAAATGCATAAGGGGGCCAAGGGATGGAAATGTGCCATCTAACCCATTTTTGAACGAGAATCCTCGTCAACCATGAATCGAATAGGCGGTAGCCTCTGCGGGTCCTTTGGCCACTGGAGTATGAGGATACCATCAGACATTGACGCCGTCATTTGGTTTTGCTAAGCGGTGCAAATTTAGTCAGCCGTTGAGAACTATGACGAGTCAAGAATACCCACCTGAATGCCCGTCGGCAAATTAATGCTCCGCTGAAAAGCGCCATACTTGAGTTCCTGTATGGGATACCGGGCGCCTGGACCGGATGCTGGTGGCGCTGAGCGTTTGCCGGAGACCATCAACTTGTCGTCATGCAGTTGAATCTCCACATCTGAGGGTTTGATCCCAGGAAGCTCAAGGCAGGCTGTGATCGTCTGCGAGTCCGGATCCTCACAAAGGTCCATTCTGTAGAGTTCGCGAGGCTATGTGAGCTACGGAAAGATAGGGGAGAAAGCACAGTCGGGTACACACCTTGGCTTGAAGACCTGGTTCGGGGATTTGTTGGGGTTATGCTTGGAGAGATATTCTCGCGCATATTGTTGGGCGAGGGCCCGTTCGAAATGCTTGAGAGCATCGGGGTCGAGGAGGTTGTTGGGGTAGTGGGGTTTGTCTGGTGGGTTATGAGGCGTAGGCCTGACAGAGGAGGAGGTTGGGGATTTGGAGGCAGCCTTCATTGGGAGAGGAAGTTGGCGAGGTGGCCGGGGTGGGGGTCGCTTATATATGCATGACCGAGTCAATCGGTCGTAGATCCCCGGGAGATCTGGTGTAATCGAACCGGTCCTAGTCCGAGGCTCGAGGAAAAGGTTTGGCTGCGCAAAACGGTCGACACATGGCTGTGTTCTAGTCACGGTCACACTGATCGACCGTCCTTACAAACTCGCCACAATGAGTAAAGTCGTCTTCGGTCAGCCACACTCTCCCCGCCCTCAGCCTTGCCTCGTGTCCACTCACCCCCCTCGGCAGTCGGAAATGTCCCGTACAACATGGGCGAGGCACGTCCCGTCCCGAATCCCCCAAACAGCCACCCTGCTCACCCCGTCCGCACAGGATCAACTCATCGACGTTTTCAAATCTGTCGGTCAGGTCGTCGGTTTCCGGTGTGTGCCCGATCAGTCCACCGGCCTTCGTGTCCCCCAGTCTCACTTCCACCCACCAGTCTTGTGTTTGACCGCGAGACAGGAAAACCAAAGGGCTATGGCTTCTGCGAGTTCGCGGGTATATATCTTGCTCCTTTTTCATCGTGCCAATCAAGTTATTCATTCTCTGACACACCCCCGCCTGATTAACCGCCTCCTCAAGACCACGACACCGCAATGTCTGCTGTTCGCAACCTGAATGGGACCGACGTCGGAGGGCGGCCGTTGCGAATAGACTTGGCAGACTCTGACCCATTCCTCGAAGGCAAGACCACCGTGCGTGGTGAACTGATAGACTCTGGTGGTCCGGATGACAAGTGGTTCCGGGGAAAGGACTATCACGAAGACAGAAGACAAGGCTCAAGCTCAAGTGGACCTCCCTTCCTTTCAAATCTCCCTCCTGGTGTCCACATTCCACCCGGCTCAACAGCTCTAGATACAATCAGTCAAAGTATCGCGTCCATGGAACCTTCTCAATTGCTCGAAGTTCTTGCCCAGATGAAGGTGTGCACGGAATGAACCTTCCCCCGCGCGAAATCTCCCGAGAACCGACCTCAACTCCTGCGTCCTTTTTTGTCATCGCGTATTAGGCATTCATTATCACCCACCCTGAGCCAGCGAAAGCACTACTTGTGGCGCATCCTCAATTGGCTTATGCCCTCTTTCAGGCGCTGTTGCTGAATAACATCGTCGACTCTGGAGTGCTTCAGGTGTGATCACGTCCCGGAGCCGGGAACTCATTAAGTGGCTCATACGCGCGTCCATAGCGAATGCTGGGTGCGACGACATCGCAACCTACCGCACCATCATACACTTCTCCCCCGGTCCCGAGCTATCAACAGCCGCCAATGCCGCACCAACACATGCCTCCCCCACAGAGCATGTACGGACAGCCGCCGGTTCAACAACCACAACCCTACTATCGTGGTCCTGCGCAGCAAGCGCCTCCCCAAAACGTGCCCCCTCAAGTCAAGGATCTGGGGATTGATTCTACCCATCAGGTCGGTCCCATAGAGCGCCGTGCGAAACCCCATTTTCGACTGCCGACTGATTGGTTTCGGGATAGCAAATGTTGTACCAGGTGCTGCAACTGACACCCGACCAGATCAACGCGTTACCACCGGCAGAGCGTGACGCGATCCAACAGTTGGTAGGTCCACGATCTCCCGCGATTCACATCTCTGGCTCGGTTTGGAAGGCTGACTCTTACTTTGTTCCTGCTTTGTTCCTTTGTCCTCGTGCTTCCGTGCTTTGAAGAGGAGTCAGTTCATGGGTGGCGGCATCACCGCTTGACGTGCCCCAGCCGAGCGCCCCAGTTGCCTTGTTGTCGTGGTGGGGTTTCGGGTTTGTGTGACTCATTATTAGCCATGCCTCGCCGTCGCCACGCCCTTTGTCGCTCGTTCTATCGGCCTCCGACGGTCTGCCTTATCTTTTTCCCCATTTGTAGCTAGCTTTCTTTCACACGATATCCAACGGCGCACGTCCAACCATGTCCTGATGGTGGTAATACAGCCAGCGGCGCGGTCGCTGTATTATGATTATAATCCTTCTGCGCTGGACGACAGGCACAGTCATGCACAGTCAAGGGTGACGGAAGCACCTTGGATGTCCCTGAAGGTTTGGGTGCAACCTGAGGGCGTCGTGCCGCGCGGTTCACAAGTCTCGGCGCGCCCGCGCATCCATTTTGATCACCATTCCCCCAGGTTCTCACGAAAGAGTTTTTCTCTGTAAATTCCCTGTGATTCAGAATTTCGGATGACTCATACCGACTTTGAACAAGGTTATATATTGTCAGCCGAAGCATACGCATCCCTGCCCGCGGTTCCTCCCAGGAGGCCGGTCAGCTCAGCTGGGTACGTCCCGAACTCGAAACCCACCGGACTTCCAATGGGTCCTTCAATATGACCCGTCATGCCCGCGGCCCTGGTGTGGATAACGTAGTGGCAGCACTGAGCCTCCCGCCAAGTGTGTCGGTATGTAAGCAATATCTGCATATGGAGTATACTCTACACACAGGTTGTCGCTTTTTCGACGCGTCCCCTCGTTGGGACATTCAAAATGCCAAAAACACTACACCGCTACTGGATCAAGGGAGAAAGTAGAGCGGGTTGGGATTCGGGCCGAAGAGGCTGAGCGTGACTGTGACAATTCAGTGGCCGGATCAAACATGTCAAGGCATAGGACAGAAACGAGAAATGAAATGCGGAACTTGCTGGGGAGGTAAGAAGGTCGTAGAACATTCCCGCGATTCGTTTTACCCACGAGTGCAGCGTCCCCACGTCATAGGGTTCCTCGATCGCCACGCGCTTTGTGGATCGGGGGAGCCACCCTCTTTTTCTTTGTTGTGACACGATTGTTTATGGTATAATCGTATGATTTTGTATGATAAGTGGAAGGCGAGTGGGCACTGGGAAGCCAGGGAACGTGGGTTTATTCTGGGTGAGGTACTCCCGCAGTGGGAACGAAGATCTCAGAAGGGACACTGAAACTCCGAGGGATTAGAAAGCTGAAAATCCCTGCCCGACGGCGACTTGCCATTTATGGTGTGCCTTTCGGGAGATGGGAGTCGCCTCCAAAATTCCTCCGACGCCCACCACCTCCGATCAACAGGCACAGCCTCGGGTTCTCGACCCGATCGCACCTTGGCATGCCCGTCCCCCTCCACGCCTTTGTCCTCGAAGGACGAGGGAGGATCCGGGTAGACCGCTTACTCAACGTCCGTGAGTAAATCATATGTCATGTCAGGGCCATGTTTCAAAAACACACTACTCCGATCGGGGGATTCCAATTGGTGCGGCAGGAACCACCCCTGCGCAAAAACGCTGTGTTAAAATTCCACTCATGACGGGTGAGCGCATCGAAAGGAACTGCGAAGGAGCAAAAAACAGGGGGTGGAAAGGAGGAGGCTTGAAGTGTTTCACACAGCTTCCCACTCCTCCTCACATGAGTGAGTACCTTCAAACTGCGGCACAGAGACTTGGCTTTGGGGCTTGGCTACCGGGGGGGAGGACGGGCACTTCCGTAATGTGTGCTGGGGAGTTCCGCATAACACAGCCTCTAGTTCCTTGGCGACCGACATCTGATCGATTTGACGGAGCGGAGCATCACCATGGAAAGTCTCCAAAGATTGCGTTGAGGGGTGAGTCGTGTACGTGAGATATCCAGATCCCCAATCGGATCGTGCATGTGGCGCGGGAGTGGGGGATGCCATGACTCAACCACGCCGGCGTCTTGATGGATCGACCCCGATTTGAAATAATGCTATCCACCAAACCCTCACTGCTCCGTCCCCACCTATGCTGACGCCTGTCCTCACGTGCCCTCCCCCAAACCATGTCCCCGGAATACCAGCTCGCTCCACACCTCGCTCATACACGGCCAACGATTTTGGAGGTCCAAACAACGTTTTCTTTGATAGGTGTACCCGGTTATGGGCCGGTCGTACATTCCAGGGTCTCCATCTGTCGCGATTGGGGGACAAACTCCAAACCTGGGTGCCTACGGAGCTGACCAGGGATACCCGCCGGTATATTCCACTTCGCCCGATGGACCCTCCTCCGAAAGGTCTATCCTCGGGCGGAATTGGTGGCGTATGCGTATCCACAACAATCCACGCTGTGTCCCGAACCGATGATCCAATCCTCCGCAGGCTCTCTTTTTCTGGCACTCCTCACCCCGATGTTTGGACCTCCAACTCTGAAGGTGGTCCCCCTCGTGCACTCCACTCCCCTATACTAGGATCACAACGCTAGGCACACATGAATCCCAGGACTTGGGTGCACCAATTCCTGTGCGTTTATCAGCTGGTGAGGCCCTCGTTACCGGAAACCAAGGGCTCGCCCCTGAGGCTCCCACTTCCCTGCCACCGTTCTCTGTAGTGCATGTCCTACCCATCCCTTAGTCCGAGGGTACGACATGACATGCCTTGCACCGCGAAACGGACTCCCAGCGCCGAGCACGAGTAGGCCTTACCCAATTCCAAGACACCAAGCTACTGGGAAGCACGCCCTCGACCGACGCTATGCGCAGGGCTCCAAGCTCCAACCGCCGCAGTCGATTGCCTCACCATAGTAATTGGACCTGTCGTTATCACCGATTCGACAGTGACCGCCTCACTCAGTTCCACGTTGACATCCTTTCTGCCGCGGTCTTCTGTTTTCACAACTATTACACTTGGATGGCGTACTCATAGCACCCCGGAGCTCCAGGACGTGATCGAACATGTCGCTGCACTGGTTTTCCGGACCGTAACCGAACTTATCGCGGGACGTAACTCCGTCAATAGAAACTTCTAGCCAGAGTTCATCTTCTCACGGCATAATTATCCCCCCGGACCTACCCTTACCAAACCGTTTCACCAAGTGCTGAGAGCCAAAAATGTGCTCAATGAGGACGTAAGGATAAGTCGTATACGTGGGTAAAGACAACAATCGAAGAATTGAGCCTCAAATGTCGATCTTATTCGACAGGCTCCTCGACCCCTTCAGACCGGTGAGTTTTTCGATCAGGTCATCGACGGGGACGGTGGCAGCCCGGGTCTTCTTCTCCCCAACGTCATCCCGGTTCCTAACATTAACCGCCTTTCCATCCAACTCCTCCTGTCCCACGACAAGGATGAAATTGTACTGGGCAATTTCACCGTTCCGGATCTTCTTCTGAAGCGTGTTCTCCCCGTTGTCAACATCAGCCCAGAACCCTGCGACGGATAACTTGTGCTGGACTTCGGAAGCGTAGTCTTTCTGTATTCCATCGGACCGCACAATCAGATCCCTCAAATCGATAATGGATTGGACGGGGACTTACGAAGGGAGGAGCCACGGGGATTACCAGAACCTGCCTTGGACTCAACCAGAACGGCCACTTTCCAGCAAAGTGCTCGGTGATAATCGCGATGAACCTCTCCAAACTTCCCAAGATCGCCCGATGAACCATGACCGGCCTCGTCGGTGGCTTATTAGGATCCGTCGTCTCTTCCGGCCCACGGTACTTGAGATTAAACCTCTCGGGAAGCTGGAAATCCAACTGAATCGTGGCACACTGGAACGACCGTTTCAGGGCATCTTTGATGGTGATATCTATCTTGGGGCCGTAGAACGCTCCGTCCCCCGGGTTAATCTGCCAGTTTCCAGGGTGGTGCCTTTCGAGCGCTTTCGTGAGTTGCTAATAATTCATCGGGTGGGGCGAGCGCAGTTGAACGATTAGGGGTATTAGGGGAGTCAGCGAGTGGTGTGGGAAAACTCCGAGCCAAACCGAGAGCCGAGGAACTCAAGGAGGTGGGGGGGGGGAAATGACTCACAGCCTCTGCTTCGTTCCAAGTCTCGATGTGGCCGAGATAGTTATCTGGTCGGGTCGAGAGTTCAAGCGAGAATTCAAATCCGAACAGGCCATAGGTGAACTCCATGAAATCGAACAACCTCGAAATTTCTTCTTCCACCTGAGGGCATTCGTTCAGATCCGTCGTCAGCGTTTCCTGGTGGTCGGACCCTCACCTGTGATGGCATACAGAACACATGCGTATCGTCCTGCACAAACCGCCTGACCCTCGTCAACCCCGTCAACGCACCAGACGCTTCGTTCCTATGAATGATACCGAACTCTGCCATCCGGATCGGGAGCTCCTTGTAACTTCGGTCCCGAGAGTCAAAGATGATACAATGTCCCGGACAGTTCATTGGTTTCAAAGCCCACTTCTCCTTCTCGACATCGAGTGTGAACATGTCACCTTTGTAGTTTTGCCAGTGTCCAGAAGTTTCCCAGAGTTTGCTGTTGTACATATTGGGAGAGATGACTGGAACGCAGGGTATTGATCATTTAGTTTTGATTGCGGGGAGGTTTGTCTGCCACATACCTTCCTGGTACCCCCGTTTATAGTATTCGCCCTGCGGTCATCCCGTCAGCCTCGGATCTTTCCCTAGAATTTGCTTGCCCACCCGAATAAGCTCAACCAGCGCATTGTAAACCCTCGTGCCATGCGGAAGCCAGAAGCAGCTCCCAGGGCTAAGCTCGTTGAAGAAGAACAGTTCTTGTTCCTAGGGGCCTCCTTCAATTCCAATTCGTGAATGGAACCCGCAGTAAACGCACCTTTCCTATTTTCCTGTGGTCTCGCCTGGCAGCCTCAGCGAGGAAAACCTTGTATTCCGTGAGCTGCTTCTTATCGGGGAACGAGATGCCGTAAATTCTCTGTAGGGAATCGTTGTTCTGATCTCCGAGGAAGTACGAAGCAGAATTCTAAGATCATCTTTGGAGTCAAAACCCTCGTTCCTGTCCAGCCTCGTATTTGGGGACGCACTTTGGTGACCATGAAGGCCTTGATCTTGCCCGTGTGTGGGATATGAGGGCCGATACACAAATCGATCATGGGGCCACAACGATAGACAGTGGTAGAAGTACCGTCTGGAATCTTGGTTTCAATTATGTGCTTCTTGTATTTGTTGTACTGAAAAGCCCATGTAAGAACCAGCGTTTCGTCGAAGGGTAAATGGGCTACCTCGAACATCTTCAAGAGCGTCTCCTTGGGCACCACGATTCGCTCAAACTTTTGTTTCTCCTTGATGGCACCTTCAGAGAGTTTCTCGAGAACAGGATAGTCGGCGTTTGTGACGGCACGCCCTTCAATGGCCATTTCGTAGAAGAAACCGTCATCTGTCGGAGGACCAATGCACAGGTGACATCCGTAGTGCTTCTCTGCGGATTCTCCGAGGACGTGGGCCGATGAATGCCAGAACACGCGCTTCCCTGAGTTCGCAAGAGTCATAAACTGCGGGAACGGAGGTACGAGGAGAGACCAGACCATCAGGGTGTTCAAAGTCGAGCAATTCAAGGTTCACACTGCCCTCGAGTGGTCGTTCGAGATCCCACAGTTCACCGTTAACCTTCGCAATAACGATCCGCTCAGCGAGACCTTTGGAAATTTCCTTGGCAATATCCATGGGACTTGTCTCCCAGCTCGTCCCCTTCTTTCCAGTACCATCTGGCAGAGTGATGGTAATCTCTTGTCGGGGTTGATCTGAAGCAGTGTAACGAAACGTTCGTATTCGGGCCACACATCGAGCAATTTGGTGGCCTTACCTTTAACCCATGTATCGTATTCAGTCTTCAATTGCTCGAACATCTGGATCCTATGATCGAAGAATTCGGGTTTCGGTCTAAGCTACAAAGATCGTAGATAGTAAGTACCAAGCATGGTTGGATAGGAGAATAGGTGTATGGGGCGCACTTCTAGAGGGTATTCTGAGCCAGACTGCTCTTTGGGTTTCTTCCCCTTGGCCTTCTGTGTCCCACCATTCTTGGTGATATCGATATCGGCATGGGGCTTGTCTAAAGCGGTTGCGGACCTCTGCTGAGTGGTCTCGACCGGGTGTATTGGTGAGGTGGTGGACATATGACTAGCGCGGTATAAAACGGGGGAAAGTGGTGGTCGATATCGGGTGGGTGCGTGGTGAGATGCAGCGAGGAACCGGTGATACGGGAAGCGGGCACGGCCAACGCCTAGCATCTGGTGACTCGGCCCAGTTGTCAACACGAGCAGGTGACCCAACGCGTTCGAACGACGCACAACACGTTTAGTTTTCCGAGAATTTTCTTCGGCCCAGCTTCGGTGTTCGAAGAACGTTTATGAGGGCGGTAGCATGCCACGTAGAATAACCAAAGGGCTTTCGTCCGTTAGACGGAACGGAGGACGGAGGGGTGACGCCGGAAACGGCCTTCATGCCGCGACGGGACGCGTAAAGGCTAAATTCCCCACTCTCGATTACCGATGCGTGTGCCTCGTTGACGATCCAAGACGATTGCAATTCCATTATAGATGGGATAAAATACATGGGAAGATGCAGGGGGTGTATCTAAAGCGGGGGGAAATCTACGAGCTGCCCCTCCCTGATCGTTCCAGTGAACCGTCGACAAGCTCATAAGCAGGACGGTACCGTTGCTTAGGCTCGACACCGTTGGGAGTGGCTCCATTGACGTGCCCACCACATAGCAGTTCAATCGCGAGTGCGGGATTCTTGAACGTATTGTACGTTGACCCGATTGAAGTATACCTGACCGAGCTGTCAGTCGACTCTTAATGGGTTCAACGGCGAGCTCACCCTTGGTCATAGAGAGAGCAATATGGGACGTCTAACTTTTTCAAGAATGTCCAAACATCCGCGAAGGTCCAATTAATAATCGGGTTGATTCTTACGAAGTCAGGCCAGCCTTGGTCAGTCGGGTTCCTAAACCCCAGGTTGTCTGCAGGGCGGTCTCCGACGCTATTCATAACCAGATGCAGCGAATATAACATACCACAATAGGGATCCGTCCTCCTCGTGCCAATCAAAATCCCCTGGACGCGCGGGAACTTGTTCTTATACGCCTCAAGCGCCTTCTTCATCCCCTCTCCTCCACCCTTCTTCGGCTGGGAGGGTACGCCCGACGCCGGGGTCATCACCGTCTCTACAGCGAGCTGCACTCCCTCCTTGGTCTTGGTCGATAGGCAGTGGAAGAGTTCGAGGTCGTACGCCTTGATCGATTCATGTATGAAACATTCCAGTTCAGAGAACGGAGACGGGAGCGGGATATACAACGAGGGTATAACGGTGCGTTTCTGAAACCTCCGATAAAGAGCCGCGGCGTATAGGTGTAACAACACGGTGCCTGTGTCATCCCGGTTAGCTACACGTTGTGGAGAAGCTGGTCGAAGGCGCACAGTCTTTGCCTCCGTTGAAGCTCAAAGCCAAATGTTCAAACCTTGGTAGACAGGCGGTCGATGAGCACGCCCATTGTACACGAATAAGAACGCACTCACTTGAAATCATCTAAAGCCTGGTCGATAACCTCCAAAGCTTCCCTGATTCGAGAGGCGATGGGTTCCTCCGAATACGCGAGATCATAAACTTCGTTCGCCTTCTGGTTGTCCATAAAGCAACCCGTCGGCAGCAGAGACAGAGTTGCGGTACCCGTGGCGGAGGCCGTGGTGGTAATAGTCGCCGTATTGGAAGGAATCGTGGTGGTAGTTGTAACTGGAGGGGTGTGGGGAGGGTTGCTGAGTGGGTTGGTGTAGTTGGGGGTCGTCATAGGAGAAGTGCCGGCTGCGGTCGTTGTTGCTGCTGCCCTCCCCAGCAGCGGACGACCGCGTCGTATAAATATCAGTCGGAGCAGAGTTGAACCCGCTTTCCCTCACTCCTGTGTCAGAAGCAGATTGCAACCCGTTCCTGTTCTCCCCGGCTCAAGTATAAACCTCAAGGAACTTCCGAGCCCGGTTCGATCAGGCGCCGATTGAGTCCTTGGCGTCAGAACACGCTGTCCGTACATATAACGAAGGGCAAGGCGAACTCGAGGCATTCCAAAAGTCATAAATAAATACATCGTGTTCATAAGTAGCGAACAAACGGGCGGAAGAGGAAAAACGTTCCACAAGGAAAACATGAGGGAGATACGTTAGGGATAGGAACCGGACAAGCACAAGATACCTCCATAATATGACAGAACAACACCGACGGACGGGGCCAACGGTGAAAACTATGGGACGCAGAACAGAGCTAGGTTGTGGTCATCCAAGCTCAGATCGGCCAGAGAGTGACCGTAGGCCAATAAGCTGTCGTAAATCCGTACACCCTCATTGCTGTCAAGCTCAAGGTTCTTCCATCAATCGTAAACTTGAGTCCGTGTAAATTAGGTGGCGATGCACTTGCGGAGTTTTTCTGTAAAACAAAGTTTCTGAAACGCAAAACATTGAACTATTCCGAGCGAAAGGCGGTCCATGGAACCCAGGGGGGTTTCCGAACGGAATACTTGGGTCTCGTTCAGTAACAACACGACGATATTCGATATTCCGGGTCGTGGAGAAGACGACCAAGCATGGGGATACTCCACCGTCTACGGTCTGCATCACCTCTCCCAGCTGCCATCCTGAATTCCAAGAGAGTTTCCAAACGGCGGGTGGTAAGATAGAGTTTGTGAGGTGGGTGACAGTCCCTGCCGAGCCAGCGGATAGTTAGAGGACCCGCCGCCAAGCCCTCCCAAGGTGTCGATCGGGTTAAAATTGACGGGAGCGGTGGGGATGGGCAGTGCGTGCCTGGCATTGAAGAGATTGTTGGTCGTGGAGTCGGGAGACCTCAAATAGGAGGGTGCACCGGAGGATTGCGCTCGGTTGTGGCCAATGGGATGGAGTCGGGGGTGAGGAGTGATATCAGTATGTGGCTGGGACAGTTGGCTCGATTGCCAAGAGAGTTGGGAAGATGACTGGGGTAGACTTGAAGGTGGGAGGAAGGGGGAGACACCATTTATCAGCCCGTGCCCATTTCCGATCCCACTCCCTGGCTTGGTTCCTGGTGCGAGTGACGGATTGAACTGGGAGACACTCCGCTGGTGCCTCTGTTGTCCGATGGGAGGATACCTGTCATCGTTTGCTGGGGACCAAAGCGAGGACACCGATCCACCTAAGCCGCTGAGGAGTGTGGTGGCGGCAGGTGCTGGGTCGTTGGTGCTCGGTGGTATGCCCATTACCCCATTCAATAGGTCCTCGGCAGTCGTCCCAGCGTGTTTCGGTTGGGATACAGAAAGGGACCGCGCTCTGACATCAACGTGAGTGGGAACCATATGCCCAAATGTACCCGAGCCCCGTCGAGAGGGAGGTTGCACACGAGGAGGAGAAACTTGAGGGAACCTCGGAGGGGAAACGTGTAGAGATTTTGGGGAAGGCAGTTGGGAAAGCCCAATATTCAGTGGGCTCGCGAGTTGACGACTGACGTGAGGTGGGGTGACATGCTGGGGGACCGTCTGGGGCAGATCGCTCGTAAGTTTATGTGGGGGCGATGCCCTATTTCATGAGGGGACGCAATTAATCAGGGAAACCTTTGGCAAGCAAAGTGCTCGCACTGACCGAGGATAAACCACTTCTTCATCTGTATCGACATTTGTCCCCACTCGAATCGCATCGTTGACGGGGTCGTCGTCAGTCTCCATCGGGTCAGACTCGACTTCAGCAATTGGCGGGGAGACCGGATGGCGGGGCTGAACTGGAACCCGGGGCGGTGGAGCGGTGTTTTCTTGGCCCTTGACGGAAAAAACGCGGTTGTCATACGCGATTGGTGTGTCCTTGTCAAGCATAAGAGGGCTGTTCTAGAAACAGCGAGTAATCGACCTTACCTTCGTCTGAGCCAACATCTTGGCGTCACCGAGAAGGTCCCATATCCGCATGAGTTGTTCCTCGTTTGGGTGGACCTGGGCCCTATCGACACCTTCCCCAGAGTTGCCGGTAACCATGAGTTTTGTGAGGGGCAGGAACCCCCGGATATCGAGATCCTCGTCCAACGGCGTCTCAAGCCGGGTCAACCGCTCGATCGGGAACTTCTGACCGAGGGTGGTGAAGAACCTCGTGTATACGTTCCAGAACTCTACGGCACCTTCTACAGGCTGCTTCTTTTCGTCGTTGGCATAGAACCGGTAATTGGTACGTAACCACTTGTTGACCATCCGCAACGCGGGTAGCATCCTCCGGAGTGTGGCGGAGATCTTCTGGGCAATATCGTCTGTATCTCCTGCAGGATCATCGGCGAGTTCTTGTAGGCCGACCTCCAATAGAGAACGGAGTACGGCCAGTAGGTGTCCTGAGATCTGGGCCTCGACCTGAGGGTTGGATCGCGGCCGGCGCTTCGCACCAGGTGATCGAAACATTCTGTGCTTCCAAAGTGCGCCGAGACCAAGGACGACGATCTTGGATATCACCTCAGATTGTAGTAGGAGGCCGGCAATCAGGTCGTGGAACAGGGAGACTGAAGATTTGCACAATTCCTCCGAAGCTTGAAGGGACCCAGGATCCACCATCTCCACCCCCTGGTACTGCTCCCAGTATGCGTGGAGCGCGATGATTTGCTCCTTGAGCACCTCGATCTTGAGTCGAGGAACGGTGGCCTCCTGTTGTTTCGCCTCCCCCTTGGTGTTCCAGAAGTCAAGTGACTTCTTCAGTGATTTCCCCATGTTTTCTGCAGCACCGTCGTACGGTTGTTGTACACAGATGGCCCGATAGTAGTGAACAATGGCACCAAAAGTATCCGACTGATAAGAGGAGAGAATGGCGAGTTGATTGGATGGGTTCCCCTCGTGTGGAACGAGAGATCGGGCTTGTTCGTATCGCTGGCGCGCCTTCTCGTAGTCGCGGGCACGAGGGATTGGCGGTTTCTTGTTCTTGCCGCTGGTCCGCGCGGGAGGCCCGGTTTCGACTCCGGCCTTCGGGCGACCCCCGGCTTCGTTGTATTGTTCCTTGTATCGCGCAATATCACCGAGGAAGATCAGGGCCTTGCTAACACTCGACAGTTTAGCCTGACGCTGCTCGGGGGTGCATTGGATGACTGTATCGGAGTGGCGGGGGAGAAGGTAGCCCCTGGTTCTCCCATCCGGTGCCGGGTCTGGATTATCTTCGGGATTGGCGGAAACCATTTCAAGGGAGACGAGTATCTGCTGGGCTTCATGAAGGTCGAATGTTCGCCGGAACCAAGTAACGAGGGGGATCCAGAACTTTTCCTCCTCGGAGAGGAATTGCCGAAACCTGGAGAGGAGTTTCCGGCGTTCTACAGGGGCGTTGGGGGCTTCACGTGGGGGGGCCGAGCGTGCACCTCTTGGTGGGGGTTGGGGGACGCTGAGGTTTGCGATGCGTTGTTTGTAGCGGGTGATGAACGCGTATGAGGTGTGCATCCATAGGTTGAGCTCTGCGTCCTTGGATTCCCTCGCAAACGGATGGGAGATCAAGAGTTCGACATACTGTTTCCGCAGGCTGAAAACTGGGAGTCAGCACAAACAAGATGCGGGGGATCGCAGACATTTGAAGGTGGGTCGCACTTCTTGCGCTGAAACTCGATATTTTTGTCCCAAGGCTCTAGCTTCAACAGTTCCTCTTGGAGGGTTGCATTCACCGCCTTCGCCCTCCTGCAATTCCAGTCAGAATCCGCACAAGGGAGAGTAAATGAGAACGATCTCATCTTACTTTGCGATTTCCGATGGGCTTTCCGGCATTATAGTTGCTGGTCGGTTTCGGCGAGGCGCGTTTAGACATACATGGTGGGAGTCGAGGCCGGATACGGTTCAGGTTCGGGGCGGCCAGAACCGCAGGGTCCTGTGGCCCCGTGACTTTTTGCCCATAGCCCAGATACCACCTGGCCCGTCCACAACCAGCCAACTAATGCGTACACCCAAAGTTCTCTGTGTTTGGTAACGCCTTGGACCGGCTAATTCAGCCTTGACAGTTCCGGGCCGATTTTTGTATGTCGTATGGCAATGAGTTGTGAGCGAACGTTTTGGGTTTTGGACTTCGGACCTCGGTGCCTACACACTGTAAAACGCTGTACGCCGGGCACCTCTCCGCGGTGCCCACCAAAGACCAGAGACTCTCGTTGTCATATAACGAAGGTCGGTCGAAAGATCGCGAGACAATCACCCGTCAGCATCGTATTCTTTCCTGTCTACCTCCATCCTCATCAAACGCGCTACACCGATGGCGAAATACCCTGAGCAAGATCTTTCCCTTGACCAACTCTTCTACGCGTTGAACGCAAAGATCCTCGAACAAACCCGAATCTATCAATCTTCTGTCCCTGGACCAGACCAACGGCGTTGGGTGAGTACTCGAGCGACCAGCCCGCGGCCAAACTCCGGTGGATTGACGGCGATGTCCCCGTTCCGATTTTCTAGGTCGATTGTGTCAACGTAGAGCTGCACAGGACATCTACCAACCTTAGGCGCCTGGAAAACTCCCTACGTCCCTTCTCCAGACTCCATCCCGACATAATCATTGAAATATCCGAGCACCTGGATCCTCGCGCGTGCGACAACAGATACGGACCATTACTCTGCGCTACCCAAATATGCCAGAGTTGGAGGGATACCTTGATTTCCCAGCCATCCCTATGGTCGTTCATAAGTGGATCGTACCCAGATCTCATCCCCTCCCTCCTTGATCGTTCGAAACGCGCTGAGCTCGACGTGCACGTCCCATTGCGCCGGGTTCCGGAGCTCATAAAACACATCAAACCTCATGTACATCGTCTGTCAAGTCTACACTTCGAGTTTGATTACGGTGGTGCTGTTGGTGTTTACGCGGCCCTTCGTGGTTTGGGCGCCGCACCCAAGTTACGTCGCCTGACCATCGATTGCCCGGAGCTCTTCTTCCCTGAACCTCCAGGATACACTCCGGGGGTCACCAACCCCATTCCATCTCTACGCTATTTGCAGTTGTATGGGTTCCCCGTCACCCCAGAACTCATCCAGCTCAGGAACCTCACCGTCGTCGGTCTCGATGCTTGTCGCACCACCCCGAGGGCCGTTTTAGACCTCCTTTCCAGAAACCCGCTCCTGAAGGTGGTCCGCCTTTGGGGAAGATACCCACCTGAAGACCTCGATGGTGACAACGGTCACCCCCCTGGGAGTATAACCTTACAGCGCCTGGAAATCCTATTGTTGGAGATGACCCCTTTGGTTCACTTGGAAGCATTGTCTCCCCCACAAGGAACGCGGATATTCTCTGGTTTCGCGCGCGGGGGTGGTTCCGATGGCGCGGGGGGAGGGTCTTACGCTGCCTCTTTCCCCATACCAGGATCTTTCTCCAACCTCCAGGGTCTGCGAAAGCTGTGTCTTGTGGACCAGGTAGAAATCTACGTAAAGTTGGAAGGGGAGAGCGGAAGCATTACTTACCGCATGGCGCCCGAACGCCCATTTGGCGCGGGAACATTCAGAGGCGTGCCGTTGGAAGAAGTCACAGACGCAACATACGAACTAAGCACCCTGTTTCGGTATGGTTCCTTCGCTGAACCCACAACCTCACAACCCATGGTCTCCCGCATCGTCTCCGCTATGGTTCGACTGCAGAAGCTGGAGCTTTCCTGTGGTGTGGAAGTGGTCGAGTACTTCCTGTTGGTGTTATATTCCCCGAGTGTATGCAGAGATCTCAAGATTTTGATCCTGTCCCATTGCACGGAACTATACCGACGGATGGGCGGCATTGCTGTATTGGCAGAGATTAGGAAGGCGGAGGGCATAGGGTTGGATACTGTTCGGATCGTTCACTCGAACATCGGGCAACTAAAGGCCACGTTCAAACAGGGGGATGTAACGAGGTTAGAACGTGCAGTTGGAACTCTCGAGTATGTTGAGGCTGAGAGGGGACGGTCAGGACGGTCCTCGTTGAGATATGACCCTGAGGTGGGGATAAACCAGCCGTACATCTTCTAGCCCTTGTCGAGACGAGTTCGTGTTGTTGAGTAGAATGTATGTTTACACGGAAACGGGAACTAGAGATGCGTATGACCTATCGTCAACCAGTTGGGCCTTTCCCTGCCTCCTCTCTAATGGTATCGCTACACTCGCTGAGGTCTTCCAACTCTCCCTCGCCTATCCTCTGAGCGACCAGCGGCACCTTGTCGACCGTAGCATCGCCAAAGGCGATATCGAACATCCCCTGAGCGGGGTCGGGTAGAGTGACATCCACGTCCCACATGCATGACCACCCATCAGCGGCGGAATCCTGAGAACGGCGGACAAGCTGCAGCGAAGTGGGTAGTGCGTTGGCGATTTCCGTGGGCGTACGAACTGGGGGTGGGGGGATGTCCTTCCTCTCCCTTCTCAGTCCATCGACGATACCAGTGGTGAGTGACTCGGGTGTGATACTTGTGATCGAATCTTCGAGGGTTGGGATGTACGTGGTAATAGGGGTGGGAGCCAAACCGCTTGGGTTGGTTACGCCAGTGGGGAACTCGAGGTGGGGTTGGATTCCGGATGGGCCGGTGGCATGCACCAGTGTTTTCGGGAGTTCTAGGGGAGGCGCTTCTCGGGCTTCACGGATGTTGGTCTGGGTGCAGTTTCCGGGGTCCTCCATTCCGAGGCGGTTTGCATAGCGTGAGAGGCAGTCGTTGTCGTAGAGTGTTCCGTGGGGGCCGACAGACCATGGGACCCAGCTACCGCCCGAGCCATCCTGCCAATTCCTATCGGCCTGCCCGCGGATACGACAATCGTCACGAGATGACGGGAAACGGCTTCTCCACCAGAAAGAATGGTCGCGCCCGCATTGATCGAGGGTCTTTCCGTGGCATAAGGACCCTTTCCATTCCAACTCCTGCCGCCTCATCTCCTCAAAGTCGAAGTCGAAGCCATAGTCGAGGGACAGCTGTACAAGGCACCCATCGTCGTACCCTCGAGAGTAGTGACAATGGCTCTGTGTTCGACAAGCGGCCCGTTCTTCCGGTTCGACGAGGTATGCGAGAGTCTTGAGGCAACTTTTCTCGTAGAGTTTGCCATCGTGTAGGTACCAAGCAGGAGTGTCGGGGAGGGTGTGGACCCTAGGTCTGAGGCAGTCACCGGTGTTGGACGGCCAGTGAGAGGTTTCGTATTCAGGGAATGTGGTACTGGCACCGGTGCGGTGGCTCTTATCGCCTCCGACGTAGGATGGGTGGCGGTTCGAGGAATAGTATCGAGGGTGACGGCGAGAGGCAAGAGCAGAACCCGAGGATGTGACTGCCAGAGTCAAGACAAGGTTTCTCGCAGTGTACCACATACTTCCTAGGATTGGATGCAGATAGTAGGGTGGCCCAGTAGTCAGTGTCGTAGGAGTGGGTGGACGGGGAAGATAAAGGGCGGTTGTGGTTGGAGTTCGGGTTTTCAACCACTCACTTAGTTGTCACGTGGGACGAGTAGCTACTGAGCGGCTTGTGGTGTCCGTATGACTTCTCCTTTACCAAAACTCGGGTGCCCCCTGCCAAACCTCTAAGCCAGATAGCCGGATACGAGCGCTGTAGGCTGTGAGGAGCAGGGCGATTGTGGGGGTACTGTACTTCATACTCGGTGCCAGCGCCTGATGAAGCACAGAATCGAGAGGCCCAGCTCAATTGGCCTTTTAAAAGATTTTATGGTAACCGCCAGAAAGGTGGACAAGAGTTGAAATCCCGCTCCATCTTTTCGCGCTGAAGCCGAGGCAGAGTTCGGAGGGAGTAATCGTGGGAAAACAACTGCCGCCGTTCCCAGGGCCACCGGATAACTGTATTCGGTTCTGCTGTGCCCCTGCCGCACTCCGTCCTCTGATTGTGGCTACACGCCTTTTCCATACATCCACCTTCATGCAAATCTAGACATCTTCGGACCTCCCACATTAATAGCCGAACACACGGCGAAAAGCTAATCGAAAGAAGATGGGGAATGCCCAGTCGTTGACGAGGACAAGTGGAGCTCTCGATTCATTCGTGAGTGATCTGGGGGCGGACGTTCTTTATGAGAGAAGGTACGCATCTGGAACTCGCGCCCTCATACCGAAGACGCGTTATTCACGCTTGCTTCACCCGGTGTCAGTTTGAGTTCAGCCAGGTTCCTGAAGACTGTTCGATGTCGGCACCGGAACGGACCACTGGTTGTCAAGATATTTATCAAGCCAGACCCTGGGGTTAGCCTACGCAAGTTCCACCGCAGGCTGAAGAGTATGTATATCACCGTACTCTGTTTACCTCCCTCTGACGTTAGGCTCGCTGTCAAGTTGAACGGGAGGCCCTCGGGGAGATCGCGAACGTGTACAGCTATCAGACCTTTACCGAGACCGAAAAGGCTGGGTATTTGATTCGGCAGTGGGTTGCGAGCAGTTTGTATGATCGTATCAGGTGTGTAATACTTTATGCGGAGCGCGGGATTCGTTGTTCAAGGCATACTTGGCCCAGCACTCGGCCCTTCCTTTCAACCATCGAGAAGAAATGGATCGCATTCCAAATCCTTACAGCCCTTCGTGATGCCCGCAACCGCAAGGTCTCTCACGGAGACATCAAATGCGAGAACGTCCTCGTTACCTCTTGGAACTGGGTCTATATATCCGACTTCGCTTCTTACAAACCGACTTATCTCCCACTCGACGACCCTTCAGACTTCTCATTCTACTTCGACACCTCTGGGAGCAGAACTTGTTATATTGCACCGGAACGATTCTACACGGCAAGTGAGAATCCCGAGATTAGCGCCAAGAAGTCGAAGCTGGCTGGCGTAGGCGAGGATATCGAGGGTAGGAAGGACGGTAGAGTGACAGAAGCTATGGATGTCTTCAGCGCTGGATGTGTCATTGCCGAACTTTTCCTCGAGGGGGCGCCGCTTTTCAAACTTAGCCAACTCTTCCAGTACCGTGAAGCGGAATTCAACGTGGATCATAGTCTCGCGTCGATAGAAGACGAGGGGGTGCGGGTAAGTCTCCCATTCCTTTGGTGTTTAACCTTGGTTTAATTGGCTCTCTCCAGATATTGATCAAACAGATGATTGCTCTGGACCATACTGCACGGCCAACATTTGACACCGTACTCCACACCTCGCGTGGGGTCGTGTTTCCGGAATGTTTCTACTCCTTTCTTCACAATTACGTTCACTCCGTGTGCGAATGGTCAGAGAAGAGTCCTTTCCTCATATCTCCCCCTCCCACTAGCACGGGAACCCCAACCACTACCCCAATCGGTCAGGTCCCCAAACCAGCTCAGAGAGCCCCTCTGTCGATGTCCCAGGAGCTCCAGGGAGACAATACCCTTCCCAGTGATTCAGATCATAGGATGGAAAGGATTTGGTCGGACTTTGAGAGCGTAGAGACGTATTTGGAACAAGATCCGAACGGGGGTTCGAACATAGAGAGCAGGGTAGAATCTCTACCAGCAGTAGCAGCGGCAGCTTCATCTGCCCCCCTCCAGGTCTATTTCTCTTGCCTATTTGTTCGCTTCTGGTTTCTGAACCAATCCCCAGGATGTATTTCCCGTGGAGTTGAACATACCTAACCACGATTCTAAGTTGCCGGCCGGTCGAAGGGCATCGTCGGAGGATGGCCCAGCGCTCATCATGCTGTCGCTTGTATCTGCGAACATCAGAAATTGTCAATTACCAAGCTCAAAAGTCCGAGCCCTAGACGTGCTTTTGGCGCTCTGCCCTAGGTTGACGGACGAAGCGAAACTGGATCGAATGGTGCCATACATCATCGAGCTACTGCACGACGAGGCTGCGTTAGTACGGATTGCAGCGTTGCGGACACTCTTCCAAGTTGTGAGTTTTAGGAAGCCGACCCTCCTCGATGACTTCGCTAACCCTGCTCTCCAGCTCATGCTAGTGAAAGCGATTACACCTTCCAACGCTGCGATCTTCCCGGAGTACATTATCCCAAGCATCGAACATCTCGTGAGAGACCCAGAGGTCTCCGTGAGAAGCATATACGCGCAATGCATGGCCCCGTTTGCAGACACGGCACTGCGATATTTGGAGATGGGACAAGCGTTAAAGGCACACGGCGCTTTCAAGCTCTCTGCAGATGCCCAAGAGTATGACGAAGGACAAGTGGAGGTGCACCTAGTTTTAATCCGGCCGTCGTCAACCTCTTACCCTGTTCTACAGATCTCCTATGACGCCAGCCTTCAATACCTTCAAGAGAGCATTGAGGATCAACTGTCCACACTCTTGGTCGATCCGTCACCTGTCGTTAAACGAGCGGTACTGCACAACATCTCCTCGTTATGTATCTTCCTCGGGCGGCAAAAGACCAACGATGTCCTTCTAAGCCATATGATCACGTACATGAATCACCGGGACTGGCTATTACGGTATGCGTTCTTCGAGAGTGTCGTGGATGTAGCGGCGTGTGTTGGCGGAAGGAGCCTAGAGGAGTACATTTTACCCTTGATGATTCAAGCGCTCTCTGGTAAGGCGAGACTTGGCAAATGCTTCAGACTGATTTAGGTTTCCCCTCCTTAGATGTTGAGGAATCTGCGGTTGCGAAGGTACTATCATCATTGACCAGCCTTTGCGAGCTGGGGTTGTTCCAGAAGATGCGGCTTTGGGAGTTGATGGGGGCAACTCTGGGGTTTTTATACCATCCAAATATTTGGATTAGGCAGAGTACGTCCTTTCGCCAGGGTTTCAGCTCGACGCTTTAGCTTGCGTCGTTCGTTCCCAGGTGCAGCGGCATTTTTGGCCTCCGCCAGGAAGCGCCTCCCCTCCAGCGACGTGTGGTGTATCCTATACCCATCCCTACGGCATTTCCTCCGGTCCGAAATTAGGGAGATAGACGAGGCAACTTTACTCACGACCATGAAACCCGCTGTTCGTACAGTTCCGTGTTCAAGGTGATATTTATACGCTCACAGGCGTCCCACAGATGCCTCGGGATATTTTTAGCGCCGCGGTTGCGTGGGCAATGAAAGCCGACAAGTCAACCTTCTGGAAAGGACATCGTCGAGGTGGTAACAAAGGAGATACCCACTCGCCAAAGGATAGCGTCGCTGCCGTGAAGAAGGCCCCCGGTGTCATTCAGCGCAAGTCTGAAGAGTGCGTTTCGTTGTAGAACCTCTTTCTGTGCCAATCTTACGAATAATTTCGCAGAGATGAGGCACAAATTGCGAAGCTGCAGCAGCTTGGGATGACGCCAAACGAAGAGGCCAAGCTATTGGCTATGCGAGATTACATATGGAAACTAGCCCAGGCCATCTCGAGGTAGTTCGTTCCGCATTGCGCTTCTTTCCGGCCCACTAAATTTCCTCCCAGCTTCTCTAGCCGCATTAGCATTGAGCCCGAGTCAGAGCAACTGAAGTCTGTCACGGGTATTGAATTGCAAAAACTGGGAATCGTTCCACAGACAGTTTTTCTTCGGCACCGTTCCGATGGTTCTAGGTCCCAACAAAGTAGTCGCCGGATGTCAGGTCTGGGCTATACGGGTAAATCGCCCATCCCAGGAACGCCACGGTCACACAGAGCGCTCAGTGTCGACATTGGAGCTGGCGGTGGCGCACCGTTCGAAGACCTGCGTCGGAGATTGGCCACCATTAATGGGTCCGCCAATTCATTGGTCATACCTCCCACGACTGCTCCTATTCGGGATACTCGATCCACGCCGTCGGTGCCTTCTCAACTCAATAAACCGCCGATTATGTCTCCCGAAGTCGCCGTTCTACAGCAGAGACCCGGAAGCCCGACTGAATCCGTTCTCTCGACGGCTGGCTCCGCCGTTCTAAGGACTACGGCCCGCGGTCTTCATATGGGAAGTTTCGATCAGAAAGCCGCCCCGGCGGTCGGAAGTTCGAAAGCGAATGCGACCGGGCTGCTGGAGGCCGCTTCGAGGATGAGATCCGAAGGTTCGCCTGAAAGATCGGGGAGATCTTCGCCGACTTCGCTCTCTGGTGGTGGGATTTTGAGGGGGGTTACGCCGCTTCGACCGCGAGCCCTCAGTCTCCTACCCATCTCGTCTTACGGTATGCAAAATTTCCAGTATTACCCCATTTGGTCCTCCGCTGAACGCCCTCGCGCTAGACGGAATGGAACCCGGTGTGATCCATTTATTGGAGCACATGTATCTCGACGGAAGCAAGGACCTACAGGGAGACTTCGGACCGAGGGTGCACGAGGGGCCAATCCGCCGCCGCACGACAGGCCGCCACAGTTTCGTGTCTCGCGACGGGACATATAAGCGCCCGGAAGCGAATCTCGTCGCGCATCTCAATCCACACACAGATGCGATCACTGGTCTCGCCGTATCCCCGGACCATACCTTCTTCGTCTCGTCGTCTGATGACAAAACCGTCAAAGTATGGGACACGGCGAGGCTAGAACGAAACGTCACGAGCAAACCGAGGCACAGCTATTCACAGCATCACGCGAAAGTGAAATGCGTTTGCATGATGGAAGGAGTCCATTGTTTCGTGAGCGCGGCCGAGGACGGGAGCATACACGTTGTTAGGGTTAATGTCAGCCAGACCGGAACATTACCGAAATACGGAAAGCTACAGGCGGTCAGGGAGCATCGACTCGAGCATGTGGGCGAATACGTGACATGCATGATACACTTCAACTCAGGTATGTTCCACCTGCTGGTTCCATATGCAACCGCAACTTGTGTTTCGCTGGGAACTGATGAGTTCTTTTTTTGTTCCGACGCCTGCTTCTGGCTGCACAATTATCATTGTCTTTGCACTCGATAAGATGCTGCGTCTAATCTCATCTACGCGACGACTCACTGCCTCATCTCCGTGTTGGACCTGCGAACGATGGGGGTCCTGGAAACAATGGAGAACCCGAGACACTATGGAGCCGTCACCTGCTTATGCATCGACAGAAAGCGCGCGTGGTTGGTTGCTGGGACAACTACTGGGGTCTTGACACTCTGGGATCTTCGGTTCGGGATGCTGCTCAAGAGCTGGAAAGTCGGAGGCTCTTCTTCTGTCGACACAGCGAAGACATTCCGAATCCACCAGGCCGTTCTACATCCGACTCAGGGCAAAGGCCGCTGGGTTATGGTTGCTTTTGAGACGGCAAAGCTGACCTCAGGCGGGGTCGATACCTCCTCCCCCACAACGCTGATAGAGGTTTGGGATATCGAGAAATCGTTACTGATGGAAACGTATGCAACCAGGGAAGTCGTTGCTGGAGGACCTAATCCTGATGAAGAGCTACCGCAGCCCGCCGAGGTCATAGGGGAACCCACGGAAGTCAACCCAGCGACGGCAATTGCTGCGCTGGTTCGATCAAGGCAACAGTCAAGGGCGCCCCTAGATCGGTTCGCTAAGCGACCTGCTCAAAACGGTTCCCCGGGAGATCTACCGTTGGTTCGCCCTTCCTTCGACGTGAGAACGATGGTCGTCGGGGGCGATTTCGGCGGTCATTCGTCAAAGGTTGAACCAAGCCCGTCGACTTGTGGGCGCTCTTCGGGTATACGCGGGTTCATGATTAGTGGCTCGGAGGATCGTAAACTGCGACTGTGGGACTTGTCGCGTATCGAGCGAAGTGCAGTGCTGAGTGGGGCTGAGACGGAAGTCGAAAAGGCCGGGTACAAGTAAGTACGGTCTCAGACTATCACCATTCCTTAGTGGGATTGATGAAAACGTGCGACGTTTGATTACACTAGGAGTGCCGTGGGATCTGAGGGCTACCCCACTTCGTTTGTCGAGATGTGGACCAGGTCAACGAGCAGTCAATCCCAGGGCAATCGACCCCCTCAGAGAATGAGTTTGATCACGAACAATCAACAGAATCTGCTCAAGGCCCATCAGGACAGTGTTACCACATTAGCCTGTATCGATTCTCCATTCAGAGGTGGCGTTGTCAGTGGAGACAGGGCGGGTGTGATCAAAGTTTGGAGGATTGAAGGTGCGGACGCAGGGTGAGAGATGGTGCGAGCGGTGAGTTCTGCTGCAGATGTTACTATGACCCGCGCTGATGGCCGACGAACAAAGGAGGAAGAGCGCCCCACCCATGTGGGATTTGGCTCAGCGGAGGTCGAGCGGTCCTCTGCTTATCACGGGGATGTGCGAGAAGACGGAGGGTCGGACCCCGGGGAGAGAGAGGCAGACTTGGTTGCGACTAGCACGGTAGCCTCGAGGATTTTGTACAAGATGGAAGTGGTGAACACGATGCAGCGGTTAGGGAGGAAATTAGAGTGTATAACCGGGAGTGTGACCGCCTCGTGGCCGCATACTTTGCCGCGGTGAAATCTGAATATGACGGTCGTTACGGTTTCGGTTTGGATCGATGACCCGATGACCCAAATTCGGAAAAGCGGTTCACTTCCCGTGATATCGACAGAAACGGAAATTTCTATTTTGTATTTCTAGTCTCGTTCCTTTCTTCGTCCTCTGTCTCTCTTCCTCCCTCCCTTCCTCTTACTTTCTCCTTTCTTTTTATCTCTCCTTTAATCCGGGCTCTCTCTCGCCACCGCCATGTTGATGAGCTCAATCTCCATGCCCCAGCCCACTCTCAAGGTCACCAAGAAGCGAGTATGCTTCCTCACCCCCACCTCCTCCGTCCCAATCCCCCAGCTGCCATTGACTCCCGTGCCGCCCACCCCAAGGCCCTCGCCCGCGGATTCGGAACAGTCTCTCGCGCAGTCCGACGGTTCCGAGTCTGAGTCCTCCGACTTGGAGTCTGGTGGGCCCTCAACCCCGCCAGCGCCCGCCTCTGACCTCGAGTACTTCATTCCACCCCGGTCTCACCCCGCAATTCACTACACCCTGTCCCAACCGAACATTGACCTGTCTCTGACACTACCGGAGATACTGGCACAAATCCCTCCGGAGTTTCTTAACCAACCTGCCACGTCTCCCCCAATCCGCAGCCTCAAGCTCATTTCTCAGTGGATCCCCTGGCTCATCGAGGTCTTCCCAAACGCTATACCAAACTCGAGTCCGTTGGGCGGCACTTACACAGGCGTCCTCCCCTGCACTCCGTTGCCCTCGACACCTCTTGCCTTCCAATACAGTACCTCGCCACCTTCCGCCAACTCCGAGATTTTCCCCTCTGATGCCGACGAGTACTATGTTCCCCCGCAAGCCCAGAGTGCATGTGTCACCATAAATGACATCATCACCACCTTGCATTCATTCTTCCGACTCAGAGTCAAAAAGGATGAATGGGCTTTATTATCCCCGTCGGTTCAGGACGTAGTCGGTCAGTCGTTTTATACCCGCCTCGGACGCCTTGATCCCCGCCGCATGGAGAAAGAGAAGAAGAGAGGAGCCTTGAGGCTCGATATGCTGCCCGTCGATTGTAAACGTATCTTTGGGTTCTTCGTTAACAATTGGGATGCGGAAAAAGCCGAAGCTGTCTGGACCACTGAATTTGGCCACAGAGCATAGAGTCAGTCCCCTCAGTCCTGTGCCCAGGTTCCACAGGCTTATATGCGCCTTTCACAGTTTTTTCAAACCCGTTTCCAAAAGTACTGAATACCCGCTCCTTCTGGCCCTTTCCGGTCCTCACGGTAGTCGGCCACTGCTGTCTATCATTCCCCCTCGCTAGCCACTCCACTCTCTGTCTCCCGTACTCATACCTTCATCGCGTCATCATGCCCGTTGCGGCACACCTCTGGAACTGTGATCTCACCTTACATCTCTCTCTCTCTCTCGTCACACATCACCAAACACTCATCATCACACATCACATCTCGCATCGCATTTCCAGGGGTTGTCCAGCGTGGCGCTCATAATAGGCTCTTACCGGAGGATTCGATTGCTCTGTTGTTCCAGTACAGCGCTCACTTCCTACGCCGGCTCTCCCATCACCTTTGCCGTCTATGCTCCTACTCCTCTTTCTTGGGCTTTTCGTCCTCCGCAATCCCATCCATCCATATCGAATGCTCTCCTCCCTGTACACACTCCCGCACGATGTTTTCGAAGTCGTTTCTTGCACCATGCCCCTCCTCTCGGTTCCTATCGTATTCCATCACTTATGTTTCTCCGCGATAACGGTCATCGGAAATTACTCCACTCTTTTCTTCTACTTCCTTCTTTTGGTGCCGTTATTTATTATCCCCTTTACCCCCTATAGACAGTCACTTCGACTACCGGTTCAACTTCGACTTCCACTCTTGTGGATCCTTACACTTAGGTCTCGCTAATTCGCTCTTGGTCCCTTCCTTTTCACGTTCCTGAACGGGCCGCTCTCTTGCCGTTCTTTGTTACATAGGAACCGATTCCCTCATCCCACCTACCAGTCCTAACTTGGTGTGCGTCCTTGCATGTCATCTGGTTGTGCTATCCCGCTTTCCCTGCCCATCCCTCCTCAGTTGTTCGTTGTCGGACGGTCGCTCGTTTGGAGCTCGTGTCGTGTAGTCAATAAAGTAAAGAAGAAAACCCAATGGAAGAAATGTATTGTACTTTATCCTGATTCGATTCTTGGGCTCGGCGCCGTCCGTGGTTTCTCGATATTCAGTGGTCGATCAGGAGACACATACGTATAGCTGCGCCCTGGCAGGTGGCCTTATCCACTTCGTCTTGAGAGCCTGATCACCAGAGGTCAGTGAACATGGTTAGGCCGTTTTTTTTTTCCTTTCCAGCGTCCGGCAGCCATTTTGAATCCCTAAGTGCTTGAGTACCCGGTCCCGTGACGGTGCGGTCACTGACATCTTCGCCATCAAGATCCCAACAAGCTCAGACTTGACTAAGACATACGAATGTCGGGCGGGTAGATTGCTTGGTGCCAGATAACCCTTGAACGTTGAATGTGCATTGAACTAAAAATGCTATCGTCCTCGCACACGAATACACTCTCATATACAAGAGCTGGGAAGCGGAATGCACAGGTATTATCACTATATCACGTCCATTCGTCCGTGGGGAGGATGCGGTCCCATTTGAGATCTTCCGGAGTTCCATGGAACCTTCTCTCGTTTTCGCTCAGTACTTGGTGCCCGGCGCAGCTAGCTCGACGACGCTCGGATTTCCATGGTCGCCCAGAAGAGTATCTATCATATTAACGTAAACGACGTATGGTTCCAAGGCATAGATAATTTTGATTGGTAAAAGGATGGGAACAGCAGGAATCCATTCGAGGATAACCGCATAATAGGGTTCCACATACGTGGCTTGCGGGGAGTGGGAAAAAAAGGAAGGGAAAAAAGGAAGGGGACTGGGTGGAGAACTCAGGACTGACCGTGCTCGGTAACTCCATGTGAATTATCAAGTTGTTGAGTTGCACCCAACCGGGGTTGGTCTGCCGTAAAACTGGTCCGGCCGTCCGCAGTTCCTTTCTTCTCGTTGTTTTGCCAGTCGACGAATTCAGTGGTCGGGGTTCCCATCTCTTCTGGGCCGGGAACTTGAGGAACCGAACGTCCGGTGATGAACCGGACCCAGGCGAGGTTGATGAACCAACGCCACAGGTCAGGAGCCGAGTGGCTCACTTCAATGATTGGAGGCACAGCCATGAATGTAGCGAGAACCTGGTGAGATGGCCGGGTCAGGGTTACATCCGGCGATAGGCGAACTGGAATGGAGGAATGCTTACTTGACCAAATGTCAAAGACCAGACGACGTCTTGCGAGCCCAAGACTCCAACCTCGACAATCCCAATCCAGTACATTGTGGGGACCGCGATGACGGACCAGAATTGGAGGAATGGATAATGCGACACCACCGTCCTCCTGTGGGTAAACTTTAGAACCACTGCACCTCCTGACAACACGGGGGGAACTTACCAAACCTTGCCGAACCTCGGCCGGTAAGGCTCACCAGGTGACCAAATTTCCTTCCTCCTCCTGATGATGGCGGCGACCCAGGCAACGACGACGAGGATGGGAATTGTGAGGAATAAGACCAAAACTCCGGCTGCGCCTGTTACCGCCAAGGCCCATGCGAAGATGAACGGAGCCCCGAGGAAAAAGCCCTCCGCGATGGAGCTCCCGCGGCATGAGTCTTGGGCGAACTTCGCGCGGTTGTCTGGGAGATAAGCGTATACGAGGATCGCGATCCAGACGCCTACAGAGAAGAGCACCATTGCCCGTCGGGCGTACTGCTTCTTCCCAAGCGCTGCGTCGAGACGGTGGGAACTCCAGAAGGCTCGGAGAGAGTAGCCCGTGAAGTAGACGTTGACCGGCGAGCATACGAGGGAGACAAGGATGATGGCGTGGAATCGGGTGAGACTCCCTTGGAAGAGGGAGGTCACACAGGTAATTAGAAGGGAATACGTGATGAGGGACTGCGACCAGAAGGCGGCTTTGACGCGCCCTGGCGAGTAGAAGATGAGAAGGGCTTGAAGGCGGAGAATCAATCTGGCTGGATTTTATGCGTCTGGACGTTGCAAGGACTCACCGAGGCAGAATCCAGTGACGTAGTCTATTGAACCATCAATAACGTGGCTTAAAACAGCCAAAAGCTGGGGTCGACTCACTGGCAACCCTTACTAACGGACCAGCGATATCAGGATTGGGGCAGAATCCGAATGGGCAAACGTCATCTGAGGGAGCATTCAGACAGTACACGGACAGGTACGACTTGACGTCTGGCCCAGTGAGGTTCAAAAAGCCGACCATGTTGTCCGTTACGGAGCAGTTGTTTGCCTCGAAGAGAGCCGGAATCCAGAACTTTTCTGCTGAGAAACATCCGATATCTGGAGGATAAGTCGTGGAGAGCACAACCTCGTCGCCGGACGCCATGGTGGAGGCGAGTCGTAAAGTGAAGAGGAAGGAAAGGGCTATCTTTATTTATCCATCGGGAGGGTGGTTACCTCGCGCAAGCCGATGCCGGCGACGTGCTGATTCTATGACAGCAGCGGAAACCCGTCCGAGTGGGGTCGAGGCAGCTACGCGCCCACTGTCAAACGTCCAAGGTTTTAGTGCCAGCGAGATGACAGAAAGGGTCCCGGCGGCGCAGATCGTCCTCTCCCTCAGTGTCCTCGGGATCCGCCGCGGTAACGATCTTGGTTTTCGTTCCTCCGATGTTGGTAATCGCCGACCAGATTTTGTGTTGTCCTCGCTCAGAACGCAAGTGCTGCCCTTTGGAATCTCGGCGGAGGCTGTCGATGCGGTCGTTGTAGGATGTTGGGCGCATCAACCGGTCGATCTGGTTACGAAGTAGAAACGCACGGAAGATCCTTCACCACCTCGCGCTCACTATCTTAGAATGGAACGCCCAAGTCTTGGCAAGCTGCTCGTTTTCCGTTTGCTGCTCGCCAGGGGGGATTTTCAGGCGGCTGTTTCGCTGGGTAGCGAGGCTCAGCCGTGGGCCTTGCTCACCCTGGTTACTTGGGAGAAAATGGGAGGGAACCATGGGCCCAACGACCAAAAAGCCGCATCGGGTCGATGACAACCTTTCTCTTGGCAAGGTTGACGTGGATCGCAAACATTCCGTGACAGCATCCGCCCAATGCCTTCGGCGTTCCGCCTGCCTTACTAACGACTTATATCCCTTGGGGAAACAGGTTGCACTGTCCCCACACCCCCCTCCCCTCTGGCGACATGGCTGACGATGCGGATGTCCCAATTTTCCCTCCAGAAGTCGAATGTTTCGCCGTCACGAATTACGACGCGGGCTTCGACCCATCTGCTTTTGTCACAAACAACTGCACGGTCTCGCAAAACATGGTCAACTACCTCAATCTCACCCAGGAGATCGGGAAGTATATTGCGGCCTACTGTGCTAGCCCACCCAAAGACGACGACTGCCCCTTTGATTTCTGTCCGAATCCCGACATCGCTGGTATGAACCTTGTTGTCCACCAGTTATTTCTCGCTCCTTGCTAACTGGATTTGCTCCGTTCAGGTCCGCTGGTGCGCATCGCGAGTGAGTGCGCTTCGGATACGCGTATTTTGGCTCTCTAATATCTCCCGGTTCAATAGACTACGTCACGGGTTTCTGCATCGGTACGCGAAACACCATTCGACGAGAAAAACGCCCATTGACTTCATCGCTAGCCGTGCTTATCTTCTATTCACCCAAAAGAGTCCAGGAAGCGTTCTACTCCCAAATCCTCACCATATATTCCCTCCTGCTCACATGCCTCGTCTCCCTCGTCCGAGGTGACCTCACCCGATTCCACGCCTTGGTCGTCCTCGCACTGGTCCTTTCCCCCATTACCGTCTACTTCGTCGCATACTCCATACGTTCATTTTGGTCAGGCCATCACCGGTTAGAGAGCCTGTTAGGGCGAACTCGTTACCTGAGACGATTCCTCGTCCTGCTCGCCGGGGCATCTTGGATAGCCATCCTCATTTATGCATACCTCCCGAACAACGAGAAACGTTTCGCCCAAGCATCCTGCAAGGGTCGCTCGGTTATGGACGCGTTCTACCTTATCGTGCCTTTCTTATACATTTGGGCCTTCGCGGATGCAGGCGTCGCCTATCCAGCCGTCCTCTTCACTCTTCCGTTCCTCATCATGATTGCCGCTTGGATCATCGCCATTTTACGCAGAAAAAAGGAGATCTGGCCACCGGGTGAGCCGTACCGCCCCCGTTTCATTAAAGTCTGGTCAGTCGATTCCGTTCTTGCGATAGGGCCCTGATGCTGATCAAGTGGTATAGGAGAACGATCGGATATTACTACCCATTTATCCAATTCATGTCGGTCGTCGCGTTCCCGATGGCATATTGGGTCGCTACCGTGGAACTTTGCACTTTCGCCACACAGGACAACACGTTCTCCCTTAGTTTTGGCCAGGTATGTTTTCACGCACGGAACGCTGATGGGGTAGTTGACGTTTCCCAGGTCTTCGCCTTGTTCGTTGCCGTGCCTCCGGTCATTCAGATGACACAGCTTCTTGGGGACTTCTGGTACTGGTTCAGGGGGATCGGTTGGGTCCAGAACATCGCAGGGCCTCCTCCGAAACGCCGCACCGACATCAAAAATCCACCAATCGGTCTGCCTGACCTCGTGCGCAAGGATAAAATGCAAAGACGGGAGGAGGCGTACTCCGACGACTGAACCGCGGATGATTTGCCCCGCTACCTTCTATAGCGTAGCCCTACTACAGCCAGCGTACTGTTATTTAATTCCCGCGAACACGATTTACCTGCCTGCCCGTGGCAGTATTTTGGGTTTCTCACCAGGCGGAAGTGATACGATCACCGATGACGCGATGACGGGTGAAGCTGAGGCACTGAAACTCCGATCCGTTTCCCCACCATTCATGCCCACCTTCAACAACCTTCCGCTCGAACTGCTCCCGGTCATTGTACAGAATATCGTCAACCCCGAGAGCCTAGCTTTATTCTGCCTCGTGAGCAAGGCGTTCTGCGACTTCACGCGACCTTTCCTCTACAACACTATCACCGTTTTCCCCTGGAACCAAAAGGAGAAGGTAATGGAACGTGACCACGACCCCCTCTGCAAGGAACTTGAATACGACTTACTGGCCCCGTTGCTGAAGATAATCAAACTCTTTCGTACGCTATCGTCGTGCCCAGAACTAGCCCAGCACGTTCGGAGGCTAGGTGACGTCTTTTCTGTTCGATGGGTCTGTGATGTTGACTGATTGTATCCACAATCCGCCAACGATCAGAAATCCGAGATTTTCCCAAGGGGCTGCATAGTTGTTACCTAGATGGCGTCGTCGACCACTGCCTCCGCGGAATCGCAAACACCGTGAACCTGCGATCTTGTACCTGGACTCGGGATGGATCTTTGTGCTCCAGCATCCTCCTCGCAATGCTTAAGCATCGATCGCTACAGGAACTGGAGATCAACGGTCGCCACGATGGGAACTATGACCATATGATCCTTCCACAGTTTACTCGCATAAGGCGAATCAAGTTGATCATGCCGAGCCCGCCTGTCGTAGAGGTTCTACCAGTGTGGCTGAAAGCACTTGTAGATCCGGTGCAGAGCTTATCGATTGTATCCAAGGTGCGTGCCCCTCTTAGATTCTCCGTATACAATTACTGAGCCAATGTCGAAATAGAGTTCTTCTGGAGTCACAGATGCGTTCCTAGAACAAATCGCCGAAGACTTGTCCAATCTCGACGAACTCCACTTGACTGGTTGTCAGAAAGTGACGCATAAAGGAATTGTGAAGGCATTGTGTCATAACAAGAACGGAATCAAAAGTCTTAGCATTGACAGCATCTCCCCCACACTTGTGCGCCCTCACCACTCACCCCGGAAATAGTACCTAATTGGATTTTCGAAGGACCTACCAAGGCTTGATCACCATTGCCGGGAAGCGCAACTATTAGATCGGCTGACTTCTCTTACCATCACTATCGGCAACCCCCTGTCTGAATGGGCAAAGGACATATCCTCATTGGTCTCCTCGTCGCCATTGGAGTACCTTCAACTCTACGGCACCACCACGATCAAGGACGGCGAAGTTCAGGTGGACAACTTTATTACAGCGCTCATTTCTGCCCATGGGTCACGCTTAAAGCGCCTTTCACTTCATCGTCTACCCATCTCTTTGAAGGCGTTGGATTGTGCCTGCGCTGGATTTAAGAACCTGGAACAACTCTTTGTCGCTGTTGAGCAGCGCGACTTGGTGAGTCCCTGGCCATGCATCTATTATGGAGTACATTGACAAGTTCCAGGAGCTCATCGGGAGCCCGTTATCGAAAGGCGCCAGACTCCAGGCGGTCCACATTAACCTCATTGGCCTGCCAACGGGAGACACAGATTTCCCCTACGCAGAGGACGTGTTGCGAATCGTGAACCGGTGTGGTTCGGCGGTTACACAGATAGGATGTGCTAGTCGCGTATGGCAGGTGAGTCGGGTGTTAAATGCCCGTTGTAACGAACCTTACACGGCGTTAGGTTGTGAGGGGGGTTACGCAATTGGGAAAAGATAAGAGGACGGTTGCAGAGCTGGCGCGATACGATCGGCCAGAGGTCCCTGATCAGTTCCGCGTCGTGCAGATATGACGGGTTTGCGCCCGCTGCTCGCGGGTGGGACATCCCTTGCCCACATCTGCCGTTATGTTTCCTGACAAGCCGAGTTCCTTCACGGATCCCTCCGCCCCGATTCCTCGATTACCCCGCCAGCCGAAACTCGTGAATTGGTGTTATGCCAACGATTTACGTCCCCAGAGTGGTGGACCGATTGTGCATGACCATCGGTTAGGTTTGAATAACTGGATAACTGTGTTAGGCCTAGAAATTCATCCTAATTCTCCTCTTCCTCTTCTTCTTGACTTGTTGGGGTTCGGCTTCGTCGCCAGCCCGCTTTCCCGCCGCTGTGTCGGGTTCCTTCCCCTTCAGGCCCTCTGCGCCATCGTCTGGTCCGGGAGTTGGAATGTTCCCCTCCTTCCGTCCTCGGCTACCTGTGTCAACCTCAGCGCTCACACCCTCTCCCACCCCAACATATCCTCGCCCCATGTTCGTGATGACATCCTTCTTCAGCTTCTTGCCCCTCGGTTTCATCACAGCAGGCTTTTCGTCTCCCGGTGCTTCGCCGTTGTCAGGATCCGGGCCGTAGGACTTTCTCTTCCCGCCCGCCGCTTGAACCTCTTGACTCTTCTCCGGCCTTAGGTTCTCATGGGTTACCTCCTCGAGCTGATAAATTCTATACAAATGGAGTACGGCTTGTTCCTTGTCCTTTGCCTAGATGTCGTCAGTCGGTCATGAACCTTATACCAATCGCGTTCGACGAACCTCAATCATGAGATCCATGTCATCGGTGAGCTCCTTTGGCAGCTCATAACACCTGTCTGCATGAGCCCGCTTCTCCATCATCGTCTCTGCACCGGGGCGAGGGGAGCTGAGGTGTTGCTTCGGTTTGATACCCTTGCGTTCCCAGATCGCATTGATGCGGGTAATGAGTTCGCCGAGTGGCAGGACGGTGGGCTGTGCGACAATAATATTAGCCACCCATAAGGCTCAAGTGTGTTTGCCCACATTTATCCAGTTGTGGTGGTGATCGAACTTTATTTCACCTCAGTCGCCATTGTGGAAGACAGGTAGGTGATGTACTTACTACAAGAGGGATATCAAGCTCCTCGCAAACTGGTAGGAGGTCGTCGGCGCTGTAACAAATCTCATGATACCGTAAGTGTAGAGATGCGTGAGAGCTGAAAGGAGCACACTTCATCGTTCTCCAATACCAGCCGTTCTCGAATTTCGTCTGACAATTTCGTCCTGTAGTTTTCCTTGAATCGTTCGAGGGTCGCGGCTTTATCACCGTAAACACCCTAGACGGTGTGCTCAGCGCGTGCTTCGTACGATAGCTCGGGGTCATACCCCCATATGGATTATCATTACGCTATCCTTCCCCATCCCCATGAGCTGCAAGATCGAGCAGTGGTCTGCCCGGGTCCGGCTCGAGTGAGTAAACGAATAGCCAAAAGGGTGTAACGTACACTGTAATTCCCGGACGGAAGCCTCGACGACACCCACCTTGGGACTTCCGATTTGGGTAAACTGTCCCGGGTGGAGTGTTAGCCGGTGACCATACCCATTAGCGAGGTCCCCTGCTGCCTTCAGGGGGGGTCAGCTTATGATGCCCCGAGGGTGATAGCCCGACCTTCAAATCATCAGCTGCGTAGTCAAGGGAATATCCGTATTTCGCGTGAGAGGCGAATGGGAACAATTCCGAAGATATGCGCATAAAGCGAATACTATAAGCGTCGTCCGTATCAAGGTTAGACGGGGAATGGTCACGGAAAGTGAGCCCGTACTTATTATCTTCGTTCCACTTCACGATCGATATAAGCACAATATTACTTGGGGTTGGGTTATTGGACGCACTTGGATGAGCTTGCACAAGTCTCGGGCGTTCTGAACGCCGAGATTCTTAACAAAGTCCAAGCCGTTCTTCTCAATCGAGCCTATACGGCATGTCCTGCAGGGGGTTTGTGAGGTGCGTCCTATGGCATCTGGAAATCCCTGCCTACCTGCTGCAGAATATGGGGTCCGGCTTCGCAGTACGGAGGACGGTGTTTAGACAAGCCTGGGCGCGCAGTCAATGGGGGATGTAAGCCATATCGACCTCATAGAACGCACGTATCCCAAACGACCTAGGAAACAGATGTTCGTAAACTGGGGTTCACGCGTATGCGTTGACCCCCCCTTACCTTTAAAAGTACATGACTTCGTTTCCACAGGGGGAATATCGTACACCACAGGTTCCGCAACCTTTGCCTTTCTTCTCCGCTTCTTCGGCGGCGGAGGCTCAGCATCACCCTCAGATTCGAGGTCGGTTAATGGGCTTTCGAAGCCCAGGTCCACCGGTTCTTCAGGTCCTTTGACGGCCACTTGGCCAGCTTGGTTCGCGACGGTTTGCGCGCGACCAGACTTCTTGGTCGTGACTTCCGTTGTCTCCGTGGTGACCATTGCGACGCGCGGCATAGGAGCTGAAATCCTCGATGTGATACGTGGGTGGAGGGGAGAAAGGAGAAAGGGCATCCATGCCCCTCGATTCCGCTTCAACTTCGATCGATTCGAACCGGACGAGGATCCCGGCAAAGTTCACGACGTCATCGCAAAGGCACGTGATCGGCAGCAACTTTGCCAGCTCAATCCCGATCCTCGTTTCCAACAAAATGGCCCAAAAATTGTCGTTGCAGGCGCGACGGTGGAGGACAATCATCGTAACCTTGCCGGTGATGGCTGCTACTTCACGTTCGTGACTCTTTCGTTACCATCAACCAGGACCGACCCCCGGTGCTGAACGATCGCGTGAACAGTTGTGTTATATGAACGCCTCGCGCTCGGGAAACCGCAGCGCCATCTGCCCAGGGAAAACGAGGAGGGAACTTCGAATCGAATCGTATCCATCAAACCAGACGAGTTGACCGCGGCGGAGAGGCAACAAGAACAGTCGAGCCGCACGGAGACGCGTTAGGGGGATGCAGAGAACAAATCTGGAGTATATTATGATACCAGTCGTGTCTCCTCTCTAGTACCAAATCGTGTCCGCGCCAAACAACCAGGACCGTGGTCTCCTGGAGTAGTAATCGATATTCTATTGTTTGGGTTGTTCTGAAGCCGGGAGGATTCGGGTGCCAGGTATCCTGGCGGGGTTGAAGGAACGATCGCAGTCTGCGTAGGCGGTACCAGCTCCGAAGCCTGTCGAGAGGGCAACCGGCCAAGTTCGTCCTGGTCGTATTGGCACGCGTTCGTTAGCCGGACATGGGTAAGGCAGCATAAGACGCACGTTTGAAGAGGATGACTGAAGCAACAACTCCGATTCCGAAACCGATTCCTCTACAGCGAACACCATCAACGATTGTGGGGGGGATAGAAGGAATAAGCCGGACCCACGTTTTCACCAGAAGGTCGGCCACTTTCCAACCCAAATTAGACGCACGACTCCCTAGAGCATGAGCAGAGAAACCTACCGCAACGGTCGTACTGGGTACGGTTAGAATCCTGTGCAACCGGGTACTGGCTGGCCACGTACCTTTTGGCTGATGACGTCCTCGCTGGATGTGGGTTTGGGAGGTGGAGATGACATGGTTAAAGCCTTCGGTAAACAGACACAAACAACAACTCTCACTGTTCATCGATGCACCACGATCAACCCGTCAGTTTGGGGAACCATGGGGGGCGAAAGGGTTGCGCGGGCTTTACTCCTTCCGCCACCCCCCGAACCCCTCCTGGCCGTTTCCCAAGAGGACCTGAATTGCTTTGGAATGGATAGTCCTAGCGCGATCATTGGCGAAACGGGTTCTATCCGATCCTTGAAAGGCGTGCAAGGGTTTCTGCGAGTCGATACACGGATCTTTCGTGTGGTTGGATCAAGTTCAGAACTATCACGAACGAGTACCCTCGCTCCGACCACTCACGACCACCATTGGATTACTCTCTGTGGGGACCTTAGGGCGATTTTAGCCCATGTGGCGGAGCTGCGTACTTGCTAGGGTGGGGAACTTAATGGAATGGGACTCCTACTCCTCTAAAGACATACACGGTGGTCGAGTTTTCCTGCCTCCGGATTGTCTCCACTCCCATCAGGATTCGTTAGCTCACCCCCTGCGTTTTTCCCCGTCTGTTTTCTTTATAAGCTCAGGTCGTGGATCATACATATTCCTGCCCCTGGCTGGGTTGTACAACCTGGATAAGGTTATTGTCTATTGCATTCCTGATTCCTCAACTCTTTCGTCTGGTAACCATCTCATGGAAACCGAGGTTGGGCCATTTGATAAGATGCCGGAACCAAGGAGGATCCCGACCCTACAGTCGACCTGGCTATCGATGATGGACTCGGACGGGCCACCGTTTTTGGATATACGACACGGAACCGCCAAAGTAAATTTACTCATTGGACGGTTGACGCCCCACGCAGACCACAAGAGGACGGAAGTGGACGAGAGTAAACGGTCTGCCTTCCTCCTTATGCCGGTTATTTCGTGCACAGTTCTTGGTCCCCTGTGATGTCTCTTAGTTTAGGACTACAATCCCATCCGTTCGGTGCATGTCCCACCACGATTCACCCCCGCTGCCGCAGCTGGTCGACGCGCGCCGCGAACTCCACGTGCACTCGTCCGTCGGGATAAGAGAGCGCTTGGATGGTCCGCCACACTTTTCTTAAACCCTCACCACCATGCAACTGAACCAAGACGAGTTCGAACACCTTTCACCCGACGACTATTCCAACAACGACCCGTTCTCCACTTCCGATGACCTCGAGAGCTACTCACCGACCGAGGACCCGTTCTTAAAATACTCCCAAGATCCTCCAGCACTCATAGCGTACGTAGGCCACCCCTCCCGCAACGTGATTGGTGACTAACCCTTTGGTTTAGTGTGATGGGGGTCACCGGGAGCGGGAAAACGACGGTAAAAAGGACTGCTCGTGAGATTTATTGTCACTGACTCTGACGAGCATACCAACAGTTCGTGAACGAAGCGAGTGGATCCTGTCTCAAAGTCGGGGATGACCTCGATTCTTGCACATCTTCAATACAAGTGTCTGAAGAGTTCGTTCTGGATGGCCGACGAGTCGTGCTCGTCGACACTCCAGGATTTGATGATACTTGCAAGAGCGATACCGACGTGTTGAAATCCATCGCGGCGTTTCTAGGAGAGTCGTGAGTCAAGGCGTGTGTGTACTTGTTCTTGGGTACGACTGACTGAGGTCTTCAGATATTCGGCTGGCGGGAAGCTCGCAGGGGTAATTTATGTCCACAGGATCTCGGACCCTCGGTTTGGAAATTTAGCCGCCAAGAACTTCCGAATGTTTAGGGAGCTCTGCGGGGAGAAGACCCTAAAGAATATCGTCCTCATGACAAACATGTGGGGACAGGTCACTCCTCAACAGGGGGCGGACAGGGAGCGGCAGCTCAAAGACAAGCACTTCAAGGCCGCGATCGAGAAGGGCGCACGACTATGCCGCCATACCAACACCCCCGAGTCCGCACGAGCGATATTGGGGACGATTCTCAAGAACCGACCGGTTGTTCTGAAAATCCAACGCGAGCTGGTTGACGAACAGAAGGACATTGAACGGACGGGAGCGGGGAAGGAGCTGAGCAGGGAGATATGTAAGGTGATGGTGAAGTACCAGAGCAACATCAAAGAGCTGGAGGAGGGCATACGGCAGGGGGCAGCGGAGGACGAGGACGGAGAATCACGGGATGAGATGGAGGAGGAGAAGAGGAGGCTAGAAGAGGAGGCGGAGAGGCTGCGGAAAGACTTGGAGGATATGAAGTCCAAGTTTGAAGAGGCCCGACGTGAAATGGAGAGAAGGGTGAAGGCGAGGATCGGAGAGCAGCTGAAGCGAATGAAGGAAGAACACGAGGAGGAGATCCAAAGATACGAGAAGATGGTGAAGGAGCTGGAACGAGACGCACAAGGAAATGCGGTACGGATCAAGAGCGTGAGGAAGATTATAGAAGAACTTCGTAAGAGGGTCGAAGAAGAGCTTCGCGAGAAGGCGAGTCGATGGAAGTGTATTGTCATGTAACTCCCTAGACCTAGGCTCTGTTATCTTTTGAAGTCGATTCTAGTTTACACAAGCCGCCTTTTCTTTCCGACAACATAAGTGGCGCCCCCCCAATGAGCTGGAGAGAAAACACCACCAGGCCACTTTGACTGGAGAGCTCTGCCTGTGTGCCACGCGAACGATTCTACGACGCGTAGCTCGATTCTCCAGGTGATAAATGTCAAAAAGTCCGAGATTGTTCGTCCCAGACACCAAGATGCGTCGCGAAATGCGATAAACCTTCTCCTCGGAGTGGGCCCGCTCGAGATGCTCAATGGCAATCAGGGCACCGTATCGTCCCGCGTTGTTAGGAAAGAACAAAGTAAAGGCATACGTTGTTGGTTTCCCGTGGCGGCCCGTACTACCACCAAATGCTCATCGATGAATGGTCGAAGAAGGATTACTACCGAAGCCGGTGGTATTGAAATGCTCTCCGTAACCGTCACTCTTGCCAGTCCGCTGGATTTGCGGTCCGTTTAGCGAGACCCCTCACGGTCAATGCTGCATTGGTGCTGCAGAGGAGGTGAGTTGGCCTTGCGCGGGGCGCCCATGACAAGATGGCGCTTGCTGAATTCGGGTTCGGGTCCTTCCTCAGCGGCGTTTCTCGCAGTTACCTCGACTTTCTATCATGGACGCAGATTCCCAGCGGCGGAAACGTCGGGACGGTACTCTCTCGTTGTTGGGCGTGGCCATCGAGGCCATGAACCTAGCGAAAGAGGTCTCGAGCATCGCACCTGCCAAGGCCGTTTTTGGCTCCGTCGGTGTTCTTCTGACAATGATCCAAGTGTGTTCCCTCCCCTTCTCTGATGACGTGTTCCGGGTTCACGTGTAACCAGGACTCTATGGTCAATGAAGCCGACTACGTCGAGCTCATGTAGGGTGCTTGATCGGGGGGTGAATGGAAGACGGGTGGATGAACTGAGTCAGCCAGTGTTCGAGGCGGTTGGGCAGTTGATTACGTGAGTTGAACCGGCGGAGCATACGCCGGGTGATTCACTTACCAAGCTCTCCGTCCCAGGGCTGTGGCCGAGATCCAGGGAAACATTATCAAGCGTGGCCAACGAAGTGGGATCTCTCGGATGTTTCACGCGAAGAACGATAAAGAGACGATCGCCACCACTTCCAGACCGAACTTGCAATAAACACGAACGCGGCCACTCTCGACATTCGTCATGATGTCGTGAACACCCACGCCATCGTTTCCGACGTCCACGATGACGTTTTAAATACCCAAACCATCCTTTCCAACGTCCACCACAATATCACAAACACACGCACTGTTGTTTCCGACACCCATGTCATAGTTTCTGAGCTTCAGCGCAGTGTTACCAACACCCAAACCATTGTTTCCGACATCCATCGCACCATGGTGGGGATCCAGGAAGGAGCTGATGGTGGAAATCGGTCGGTGAGCGCCACTTTATTCCATTCATCGCTGAATCAATGCTCACCGTTGCCCAGACTCAGACCAGGTTGGTGATCCCAATTACTTATGGGTCCGGGATCCAGTGCCTCATCATTTGCATCCAGTACACCCGGAGAGTCACCTCCCCCACCGCCGAGGGCCTGTTTCGGGCGCGAGGAGCTGATTGAGAAGATACTTTGTTTTGCGGAACATCTCACCCCGGTTGCTCTCATCGGCGCGGGGGGGATTGGGAAAACATCTATCGCTCTGACCGTCCTCCACCACGATCGCATCAAGGATCGGTTTGGAGACAACCGTCGATTTATTCGTTGCGACCAATTCCCCGCCTCGCGCGCTCATTTCCTCAGCCAGCTCTCAAAAGTGATCGGCGCAGGGGTCGAAAACCCTTCCTATCTGACCCCCTACGACCCTTCCTATCTTCAAGGGAGATAATCATTGTCCTTGATAATGCCGAATCCCTCCTCGACCCGCGGGGGACGGACGCTCGGGAGATATATACCTTGGTGGAGGAGCTGACCCAGGTAAAGACCATGTGTCTCTGCGTCACCTCCCGCATCTCCACTGTCCCCCGACACTGCAAGCGGCCGATCATCTCCACATTGTCGGGGGAGTCAGCATGTGACATCTTCTATGACATCTACGATACCGGCGACCGGTCTGATACAATCAGGGACCTTCTCAGACGATTGGACTTCCACGCCCTCTCGATCACATTACTCGCAACCGTCGCATCCCACACGCAGGTGCTTCGGACGGACTACGGCAAGAGCCTGGCGGCAACCGTCGAACTTTCGCTCGCTTCACCAACGTTCCACGAACTTGGTCCCGATGCACGAGACCTCCTCGGTGTCATCGCTTTCTTCCTCAAGGCATCAACGAGAACAACCTCGACTGGTTGTTTCCCACAGTCTCCAACAGAAAAAACATCTTCGACAAATTCTGTGCCCTTTCTCTGGCGTACCGAAGCAACGGCTTCATCTCGATGTTAGCACCACTCCGAGACCATCTTCGTCCCAATAATCCAACGTTGTCCCCACTCCTCCGCACAACCAAGACCTGTTACTTCACTCGATTATCGGTCCGCGTTGACCCCAGGAACCCCGGTTTCGACGAGGCGCAATGGATCACATCCGAAGACGTGAACGTCGAGCACCTACTTGATGTCTTTACACTCATCGATGCGGACTCGGCTGATGTCTGGGATGCGTGCGCTCATTTCATGAGGCACATCTATTGGCACAAACCGCGGCTTATTGTACTGGGGCCAAAAATCGAGGGGCTCTCAGATGTCCATCCCTCCAAGGCAAAATGCTTGGTCCGACTCTCGTTGTTGTTCGACATGGTTGGAAATAGCGTGGAGCGCAAACGACTCCTCGTTCACTCTTTGAAGCTCCGGAGAGAGGAGGGGGACGACGCTCTGGTCGCCCGAACATTACGGACCCTATCCGGCGCAAACAGGATGCTAGGCCTCTACGAGGAAGGGATACAGCAGGCGAAGGAAGCGTTGGAAATTTACGAACGGCTAAATGACATATCAGGACAGGCACACACTCTGGATCGCATCGCTCGGTTGTTACACGATGACAAACAGTTCGACGCTGCAGAAAAAGTTACATTCCGAGCGATCGATCTCCTCCCGAGCAAAGGGGAACAATTTCTGGCTGCCCAATGTCACCGCCTCCTTGGTGATATATACCGCTCAAAAGGCGAGACGGGGACGGCCATCAAATACCTCGAGACAGCCCTCGGGATCGCGTCCCCTTTCAACTGGCACGACGAACTGTTCTGGATTCATCATTCCCTGGCGAAGTTGCTTTTCAGCGAAAACAGGATCGACGACGCGCACGCTCATATCGAACACGCTAAACTGCACGCGATCAATAACGCATACAATCAGGGTGGGGCGATGGAGCTGCGGGCCAGACTCTGGTATAAAGAGCGTCGGTTCGAAGAGGCGAAGTCTGAGATTTTGCGTGCTGTCGATGTTTATGGGAATGTTGGGGCTATGAAGGATGTGGAGGACTGCAGGAGGGTCGTCCGGGATATCGAGGAACAGATGGAAAAGCCGGCCACCCCTGGTGAATAGGATTTTAATCGCGAGGTCCTGGGAACGGGCCACTTCCTACGCCTGCGGACTAGTAACTCTCCGTTCTCGGTTTAGTGGGCCGAGTGGTGACACCGGTGATTGCCTCGTACCCCCCCCCCCCTACGTGCCCCCCCCAAACCCCCCCTCGTGAGGAATACCATACCTCCTCACCTTCCCCGGCCATAATACCCCGCCACTGGTGCTATCCCACGTAACCCTTTCTTCTTCCCGAAAATACCCCCTCCCGAACCTGTTTTCCTCTTGCACCTGCGCATTCTTCCGTACTCGTTGCCTCACTACTCGTCCATTGGGCTTTCTCCCTTGCCCCTTGATGTTCCTGCCTCACTCTTATGTACCTCGTGGACACTATGTTGCGTTCCGTGGTTCAGTTTGCATTGGTTGTAATTAAGGAAAGAAGTCTGAGCTTGACCGCGTCCCTCGTGGTGATTCCGCTCAAGAGTGGTATCTTTGCTGCCGGTGCTGAGACGCTTCGCAGTTACCCCGATCGAATAACTAGAGTTCTAGCAACCGAGAAGAGGGGCCGTGATTGTTGCTTATCGCACTGACTGAACGGTGGGTTATACACAAATCACCACACCTAGCCCAATGGTAGAATCAAAAGCTGTCCATGAGAGGCTGGTACACTGTACTATTCTTAGTTTAGGTCCGCGATTGCATCTGCCCGGCGTACGTATCACCGTGATTCGCCCCCGTCCGGTAGGGTTGGTCAGTACACTGCGAATTGCACGTGCACATAGTATGCATGGGGTGGGGACGCTTGGATAGCACACCGGTCTGCTGAGGAACAAAGACGAGTTTGAGTAGCTTCCGCCCGACGATTATACCGTAACGACTGGTTCGGAGTCCGTGTCCGATGACCTCGAGGGCTACTCACCGACCGAGGGCCGATTATTGGAATCCTCCAAAGATCCTCCGGCGCTCATGCTGTACGTAACGCATCTCTCTCACAGGACTTGACCCATGGCTAACCCAGCGTGATGGGGTTACCGGGAGCGAGAGAACAACGGTAAAGAGGACTAGTCGCCCGATCTATTGTCAGCAATTACCTCTGGCGAATACACCTGCAGTTCGTGAAATCAAGCAAGCGAGTTCTGTCTATAGGTTTCTGACGACCTCAAATCATGTACATCCGAGATCCAAGAGTCCGAAGAGTCCGTTCTGGATGGGCGGCGTGTTATGCCCGTCAATACTCTGAGATTCGGTGGTAGCCAAAAGGACGATATAGAGGTGCTGAAATCTATCGCAGCATTTCTGGGGGGTCCGCACGAGCGGTGTTGCGAATGATTCTCGGGTTGATCGACGAACAGGAGATTGGATAGATCGGGGCCGGTGAGCTGAGAGGTGTTAGGGCAATATCAAAGAGTTGTAGGGGAGCACGGAGGCGATGGAGGAGGAGAAAGTGCCAAGGCTGCATGGGGAGGTGGAGGAGTTCCGGAAAGACTTGGAGGAGATGAAGTCCAAGTTTGAAGGGCCCGCCACGAGATGGAGGAGAGGATGGATGCGAGGTTCGCGAGGTCCTGAAATACGAGAGCATGTACAAGACCTGGGACTCAATGGACAAGAAAACGCGTCATAGATAACGAGGCCGAAACAGAAGATGGCGAAACTTCGTCAAAAGGCGACCCAGACACTGAAGACGTACCTTGACGTAAACGCGAGAGCGGCGTTACATAGCTCACTGCATGAGCGGTTCACCATTATCATGACATCATGGCGAACTTGACGAAAATGAGGTCCTCGGTGTCCCCGACGCAATCGAACGGCAGCGAGAACGACTGGTCCCAAATCCGTTGCTCTTGACAACCTTGGTCCTGTCGCTCTCGCGGACGGCAAACTCACTAACAGGCGGACGAGAGGGCGTGATGTCATGCCTGTATTTACGAAAGTTGGGTCCTGGGTCCTGGGCGCCGGATAGAAGTTCCAAAGGGTTGGCTAACTCCTTCCCAGTCGTTGGTGAAAGGGGGTTTCCAACAACACCAGGGAAGGCACGATGTCATTGTTGTTGTTGAGTACTGAGCGCTGATCTACGAGTATAGCGTTATCGCCTGACCGCTGCTAGGACTCGACCCCCATCTCTGAACAGTCCCAAACGGATGACGTTGGTCTTTCCTGATGAATCCCTCAATAGTTTTCCTATTTGACCTGCACGCCGATGCTTGGAACGATTCCCCACCTGCTACTACCAACCACGGCTAAAGGAACTGACGATGGGCCGACCAGACGAGAAACCAGAGACTCGCATCTCTACCAACGAATGTTCTCCCCTCCTTCCCAAACCCTATTCCGTCTCCCCGATTAACGAGACATACGAGGGTCTCAAAGGACTGGGCCGTGACTCTGATTACGGTCCCGCATTCTTCGGCGAAGTAAAGACCCTTGCTAGATATACCCTCCCGGTCTTTGGGTGCGTATCTCATTTCCGCATCTTAACTGGCCAGTTTCTTATCTACATACAGGACCCACCTATTGGAGGTACCACCACGAGACGTTCACCTCAATATCTTTACTCTAACCCCCTCCATCAGTACTCAGTCCTCGTTGCTGGTACGGTCTCTATTGGCCATATCTCCACCAAGGCTCTCGCTGCCGCAACCCTCGGATCAATGACCGCCAGTGTTACCGGCTTCTATATCATGCAGGGTTTCCTCAGTAGCCTCGATACACTCCTCCCAAGCGCCTGGACCTCATCCAACCCGCAGCTAGTTGGACTGTGGTGCCAACGCGTGTGTACGTGTCCTAAAAGTCCACCCAGCTACGTATACCCAACTGACGGTTCATTTATCACAGCCGTTGTTCTCTTCCTTCTACTCTTCGTAAGCCTCACGTACAACTGTCCAGTCGTGCAGAAGCTGATTGCGATATCCAAGCCTATAAGCGCTATATGGATACAGTCCGAGTCCATCTTATTGGCTCTCAAGCAAGACCCTGAAGTTGCGCACCTCGCTGCAACCTACCTTAGATGGTCGCTCCTGGGACTACCCGCATACGGATTTAACAACATCGCCATGAGGTACTTCCAATCCCAGGGCTTGTTTGGCGCGCCCACTCGTATAATTATCATCGTCGCCCCCATTAACGTTATCCTGAATTATCTATTGGGTACGCCTCTCTGTTCATCAAACGCAGCCACTGAAGCTGACTGAACGAGCGATCATTGGACAGTATGGGGACCCAAGCCTTTTGGATTAGGTTTCATTGGCGCACCCATCGCTACTGCCATCTCCTTCAACCTCATCTCTGTCTGTTCCATTGTGTACGGTGTTGTTTTTGTCCCACGGACTGCATGGGCCCCTATCTCTTCTAGGGCGTTCACCAGATTCCCCGTAATTTTGAAGCTTGGACTGGCCGGTGTCTGCCAAATCGGAGCCGATTGGTGGTCTTGGGAGCTAGC
>Ga0307509_10000645_pt1 | contig 59354 bp, 54 predicted proteins | sample 10_EM_MG_FD_202245 | JGI IMG/M metagenome (GOLD analysis project Ga0307509, IMG submission 202245) | Populus trichocarpa ectomycorrhiza microbial communities from riparian zone in the Pacific Northwest, United States - 10_EM | ecosystem: Host-associated > Plants > Roots > Unclassified | place...
AAAACATATATAAGAAGATGTCTAAAGAAGCAGATACATTCGCTAAAGACATGACTGAAATGACTGATTCTAACCAAATCGAAGATCGAAAACAACAACACGTACTTCGAAGACAATTTCAACAAGAGAAAATCAGCAACCTTCAGGCGAGGATCGACAAAAAGGAATTTGCCGGATTAATGTATCACATTCCAGATCCAAATTCCTATCGAGAAGCAATGGAGTCAGACGAAGTTGAAGAATGGAAAAAGGCAATGGATGAGGAGATAGCAGTATTGGAAAGTAGAGGAGTTGGGGAAGAAGTTGATCGACCAACTGATAAGACAGTTCTGAAAGGACGATGGGTTTACAAAGCAAAAGTTAAGAAAGATGGTACCATTGAAAGACGAAAAGGAAGGTATTGCGCCAAAGGATATAGTCAGAACCAGGGGAAGATTTCGACGACATCTATGCTCCAGTAACACGACTCGAATCCCTACGAATTCTCCTGAGCATATCGGTCAAACGAAACTATACCTTGCGACAACTAGACGTTAAAAGCGCATTCCTTTACGGTAACATTGACGGCGAGACTTACTTGGAATTACCCGAAGGATATCGGAAACCAGGAAAAGTGTGGCGATTACATAAAGCAATATACGGCCTTAAACAATCCCCTCGCCTATGGTACTTCCACCTAACCGAAGCCCTCAAAGATATGAACCTAACAGTTACCAACTTCGATCCCTGTATCCTTGTCTCCAAGGATCTTTACTGTTGCATTTACGTAGATGATATTTTAATCACCGGAAAATCACACCTCGTCAAACAATGTATCGACACATTACAATCACGGTTCAAATGCACTAACGTTGAAACCTCCCTCTTACTTGGCATGCAAATCGAAAAAACCTCCGAACACATCAAACTATACCAAGAACGATACATCACGGAAATCTTGGAACGATTCGGAATGGACGATAGCAACCCAGTAAAAACACCGATTGAAACCAGTTCAACATTGAAAAAAGCGACCCAAGACGAAGACCTATGCGACCAGAAACTATATCAATCCATGATAGGATCATTGATGTACGCAGCAACGGCAACCCGTCCTGATATCGCTCACGCTAAACACTTCCTAGGACAATTCTCCTCACAACCAACAACAACCCACCTAGCAGCTGCAAAAAGAATACTACGATACCTGAAAGGAACACCTACTCACGGCGTGACGTATAAATACAACACCAACGAGATACCTCTCAGGGTATATAGTGACAGCTCATTTGCCTCCAACCTTACCGACCGACATTCATATACCGGTCTTATAATTCAAACATACGGACATACACTTATATGGCGATCGAAGAAACAAAAAACGGTTTCCGACTCAACCACTGTTGCCGAATATGTTGCCCTCGCCTTTGCATCAAAACAAAGCATATGGGTACGACGTGGATTAGCATTACTCAACATCAACACCACACCTACGATACATTGCGACAACCAAGCCGCCGTCAAGCTCACCGAAAACAGCGGTGTATCAGACCGAACCAAACACATCGATGTTAAGTACCATCTCGTTAGGGAATTAAGGGAAAAGGGAGTTATTAGGATTGTTTCTGTTGATACGAAGGATAACCTAGCAGATGTATGTACTAAAGGACTAGCGAGGATTTTATTTGAAGGATTTCTGGATAGATTAGGGATGGAAACGTAGGGGATGTGTTAAAATGTACGATTTCCTATCTCGTAATAGAATGGTCCTGTATGAACTGGTGGATTCTAGAAGTTTCCTTGGGTATTAATAATGTTCGTGTAACATCAGATGGCTATATAAAGGGGGTTGGATTTCCTTTCATCTAGATAGATAACGCAAGCTTGGAATATACTTCTACAGTCTAAAACTATATTGTGTTCTTAATATTGTTACCAATCTTCTACGAAGACAAGTGCAATATCCCACATATTTTCACAACCCTATAATAGGTAGCTACAATCACTATTACCTGAGGCCAAATGGTATACCCAGTGGTAACCAGAGGTGGTATGGTCTCATATACTTTGTGTATACATAGCTGGTAAACCTAGGATAAGGCCTAGGGAATAGTTGAGTAGCCTTGAGATACTCTACTAGGCAGGGTAACCTTTCTGGAGAACATTCACATAAGGTGAAGAGAATTATGGGAATGTCACGCGGACCTCGGTGATCACTTTTGTGGTCAACTGGAGGACTTCCGGAGTGGTTAATGGCATAAGAGGGCAAAGTTACCCTACCTTGGAAATTTGGTCATTATGCCCATGGACCCCAGTTACCCTACTGAGGAGTCCAAGCTACCCTACCTTCACCGGCAAAGTCATCCTAGAACTTAGAGGTCGATTGACTTACATTCTTTGGGCTCTTAGATGTTCTTGAGCCCACACGCATCTGCGTGGGGAGGCCCCACGCCTGTGTAAGGGGGGTCCGCACATACTATTGAACTTAGGCGGGTTTAGCCAACACCCCCCTCTGGCCCCGGCGTTAGGACGGCGCGTTATAGGCAGACGGCTACATAGTTGCTCGTTTGATAGTAAAAAGAGGTCATTGGAGCGGCTGCCCTAACACTGTATAGGTCGTGGCCGTCCGTCCGACTAAATATCGTTCGCAGGATATATAAGGGGAGTCTGGGTAACTGCCAAAATGGAGGTCCCCAATATATGGTCTCTCGGGCACCTAGGAGTCATTTTTAAGCTACAGGTAGTAGGGTAGTCTTACTAGTGGTACTCAGGTAGTCTCAGAAGGCCAGGGTGCTTGCGAGACAAATACCTCAATGGCCAGCCTGGACCTTCTCCCCTTGATATGTAGCATTACTATGGGTTGTTATTGGACTCTAGGGGTATGAGTCTTATCACGGTAGAGTATGTCCCGGGAAGATGGCTATGGGTGGCGTCCACTTAGCCAACCCTCGCCTACATCTCACCGGGGGAGCTTGCATGTCAATTTATCTAATTGGATAGTCATGTAGATTAAATGATGGCCTGCATAGCTTGTATAGGCGAAACTACAACTCGGCCAGTGAGTCAACCACCTAGGTATTGATTCCGGTTGTTGTCATAACAGTTAGCCACTGATAGAACTTCGATAGGAAGAGTTTTTCCACCTGTGGTTGTATTCTAGATACGTTGCAGAAACTCATATCCTATTGACGGAGTTAAGTGTACACGAGTTGGTCCGACACTTCCGGCAGGATAAATCCTGATGGAGGGTAGACCTCGGAGAGACCCTGAGCAGCACAAGGTGCTCGCACAAGGTCAAAAGTAGTGGTGAATATCAAAGGTTTAAATCTGATATCCACTTAAGTTTAAGCGTTTGGCATTCTACTTCGCCAACAAACCTTTCCTCGAGAGAACTAAATTGAGTGAAGCTTCAAGCTTAACTACATTAAGTTTTACCGTTGATTCTTCTCAATTATTTTACCTGATCTTTATCTTCTACTTTGAGTGTTTTGTGCGGTCGCAACCCTAGAGTTCACCTCTCTACAGGCTGCCCCCGTTACATGACCCTACGATAGGTAGCTACAATAACTACCACCTTAGCCCAAATGGTATACCGAGTGGCAATCAGAGGTGGTATGGTCTCGTATACAAAGAGGTGGTTAACCAAGGACAAAGTCTTGGGAATAGTTGAGTGGCCATGCGTAGTCTATTAGGAAGGGTAAGGTTTCGGGAGAACATTCACATAAGGTCCAGAGAATTATGAAAATGTTATAAGGACCTCTGAGATGACTTTTGTGGTCAACTGGAGGACTTCCGGAGTAGTTAATGGCATAAGAGGGCAAAGTTACCCTACCTTGGGAATTTGGTCATTATGCCCATGGAGCCCAGTTACCCTACTGAGGAGGGCAAGTTATCCTACCTTCACCAGCAAAGTCATCCTAGAACTTGGTGGTTGATTGCCTCACATTCTAAGGACTCTTAGATGTTCTTAGGCCCACACGCATCTGCGCAGGGAGGCCCCACACCTGTGTAATGGTGGTCCGAACATACTATTGAACTTGAGTGGATATAGCTAACACCCCCCTCTGGCCCCAGCGTTGGGACGGTGCGTCATAGCCAGATGGCTGCATAGTTGCTCGTTTGCTAGGAAAAAGAGGTCATTGGAGCAGCTGCCGTAGCACCTTGTAGGTCGTCGCCGTCCGTCCGACTGAATGTCGTTCGCAGGATATATAAGGGGAGTATGGGTTACCGCCAAAATGGAGGTCGCCCATATATGGTCTCTCGGGCACCTAGGAGTCTATTCTAACCTACGGGTAGTAGGGTTGTCTTCCTAGTGGTACTCAGGTAGTCTGAGAATGCCAGGGTGCTTTCGAGACAAATACCTCAATAACCAGCCTAGACCTTCTCCCCTTGATTTGTAGCATTACTATGGGTTGTCAATGGACTCTAGAGGTATGAGTCTTATCACTGTAGAGTATGTCCCGAGAGGCGGGCTATGAGTAGCGCCCATTTAGCCAACCATCGGCTACATCTCACCAGTGGAGCTTGCATGTCAATTTATCACCTTAGATAGTCACGTAGATTAAATAATGCACTGCATAGCTTGTATAGACGAAACTACCACTGGGCCACTGAGTCCACCCCCTAGCTATTGACTCCAGTTGTTGTCATAACAGTTAGCCACTGGTATGACTTCGATAGGAACAGTTTTTCCACCTGCCGTTGTATTGGAGATACATTTGGAGAAACTCATATCCTATTGACGGAGTTAAGTGTACCCGAGTTGGTCTGATACCTCTGAAAGTGTAACGACCCTACGATAGGTAGCTACAATAACTACCACCTTAGCCCAAATGGTACACCAAGAGGTAGTCAAAGGTGGTATAGACTAGTATACATCGTATACAACAATGCTGGTTCGCCTAAAGGCAAGGCCTAGGGAATAGTAGAATAGCCTTGGGCATTCTATTAGGCAGCGTAACCTTTTGGGAGAACATTCACAGAAGGTCAAGAGAACTATGGGAATGTTACATGGACCTCCGAGACCACCTTTGTGGTTGACTGGAGGACTTCCAGAGTGGTTAATAGCATAAGAGGGCAAAGTTACCCTACCTTGGGAATTTGGTCATTATGCCCATGGACCCCAGTTACCCTACTGAGGAACCCAAGTTACCCTACCTTCACCGGCAAAGTCATCCCAGAACTTAGAGGTCGATTGCCTCACATTCTAACTGCTCTTAGATGTTCTTGGGCGCACATGCATCTGCGCAGGAAGACCCCACGCCTGTATGAGGGTGGCCCAAACATACTATTACACTTGGGCGGGTTTAGCTAACACCCCCATCTGGCCCCAGCGTTGGAACAGTGCGTCATAGGCAGACGGCTACGTAGTTGCTCGTTTGCTAGTTAAAAGAGGTCATTGGAGCGGCTGCCATAACACAGTATAAGTCGTCGCCGTCCGTCCGACCGATGTTCGCAGGATATATAAGGGGAGTATGGGTAACCGCCAAAATGGGGGTCGCTCATATATGGTCTCTCGGGCATCTAGGAGTCTATTCCAGCCTACGGGTTGTAGGGTAGTCTTCCTAGTGGTACTCAGCTAGTCGCAGAAGGCCAGGGTGCTTTCGAGACAAATACCTCAGTAACCAGCCTGGACCTTCTCCCCTTGATTTGTAGCATTACTATGGGTTGTTATTGGACTCTAGGGGTATGAGTCCTATCACGGTAGAGTATGTCCCGAAAGGCTGGCTATGGGTAGCGCCCACTTAGCCAACTATCTGCTACATCTCACCAGGGGAGCTTGCATGTCTATTTATCACATTGGATAGTCGTCTAGATTAAATGATGGACTGCATAGCTTGTATAGACGAAACTACCACTAGGCCAGTGAGTCCACCACCTAGGTATTGACTCCGGTTGTTGTCATGATGGTTAGCCACTGGCATGACTTCGATAGGAAGAGTTTTTCCACCTGCTGTTGTATTGGAGATCCATTGCAGAAACTCACATCCCATTGACGGAGTTAAGTGTACCCGAGTTGGTTCGACACTTCCCGCAGGATAATTCCTGATGCAGGGTAGACCGCGGACAAACCCTGAGCAGGACAGGGTGCTTGCACAAGGTCGGAGTAGTGGTGAATGTCAAAGGTTTAAATCTGATATCTACTTAAGTTCAAGCGTTTCGCATTCTACTTCGATAACCAACTTTCCTCGAGAGAACTTATTGAGTGAAGCTTTCAGCTTAACCATATTAAGTTTAACCGCTTTTATTCTTCCTGAATTATTTACTCTATCTTTATCTTCTACTTAGAGTTTTGGTGCGGTCGTAACCTTAGAGTTCACCTCTCTATAGCGTACCCCCATTACAGAAAGGATAATTCCTGGTGGAGGGTAGAACTGGGATAAGCCCTGAGCAGGACAGGGTATTCGCACAAGCTCGGAGTAGTGGTGAATGTCAAAGGCTTAAATCTGATATCTACTTAAGTTTAAGCGTTTGGCATTCTACTTCGATAACCAACTTTTCCTCAAGAGAACTAAATTCTGTAAAGCTTCGAGCTTAACTATAATATGTTTTACCGTTGATTCTTTTGAATTATTTTACCTCATCTTTATCTTCTACCTTGAGTGTTTGGTGCAGTCGCAACCGTAGAGTTCACCTCTCTATAGGGTGCTCCCATCTCAGGTCTTTAGTCTCGCTCGATCAGTAAAGTAATGGTACACACTGGTACACTTCTCTGGTATTGCACTATCTCGTTTGTGCTCTGCTGGTATAGTCAGACTCTTTGAAACATTATGATCTCACTTCCATCAGCCCTCCTCGTACTTCTCGTATTGTTTAGCCCTCCGCCCTTCTTCTCTCCAACATTTGAATCGGCTGGCAGGCTACTCCTTGTGGCTCTACACGCACACTCAGACCTCTTTTCCCTTCTGATATTCTCAGACTAGGGGAGCATATTTAAATCTTCTTTATCCAAGTCTGCTTTCCCGAGATAGCTGACCAGATCTTCCTCCGACTGCCACTAGCCTTCCTTCTTTAGGCCGCACTTCCCTCGAACTCGCTTGCTCTTTCTCAGCCTCGGCTGCCGGGGCTCTATGCCCCTGGGAATTATTTCCCCTCATGTGTCCCTGAGACCCAACATACAGAAGTGCCTATTCCTTCAGAAGCTGGGCCCTTTGGTATTTTACTACGGTTTAGCTTTTAGATAGTTTGACTTACGGGAGTGGGTTTGTTTTCCTTCGTTGGTAGTATTGACTGTCGGTTAGGAATGTTTTTCTTTTAGGCTAGGCACTCGCAGGGGTTTTTGGTATGTCGCTCTCAGGCCCATTTTCTCATCTCCTTGTAGTTTCTACCCATAGTACTAGGCGGAGGTTTCTTTGTTGGGCAGGGTCAGAGGGTTTTTGCATAGAGATAGCGGGATTGACTCTAGTTTGAGGTTTTGTACTACATAGCCTTCATTCCTGCCCACAGTCCCCTGTACCTAGCACTGTGGGATATGCACAGTTGTGTGTTTACTCCAATAGAAACATTAAATAATCGAGATTAAAAAATAAAATTTAGGATACAATAGTTAGAACTCTTCACGCAACCCTATAAGTACCTTCTTCTAAGATTACTTTTATCCTTTATGTTTTATATAAAATATTTTTTCATTCTTTACTCTCTGAAAGTTATCCTCAATCATATATAAGACACAAGTCCCCGCAGATAAGAACATATACATATATCTTCGCTATTAGATAGCGAATAAGATAAGAAGAGCCATAAGATCTCTCTATGAAGAAATTAAGATTACTATATTCTTGAGTAGCAACATACGTAGGTCGTTTACCTGTTATATATTCACCCTTTCACCCTAGATTGTTACAATATTATATCAAGTAGCCACATAGATTAAATGATGGACTGCATAGCTTGTATAGACGAAATTACCACTGGGCTAGTGAGTCCACCACTTAGGTATTGACTCCGGTTGTTGTCATGGCAGTTAGCCACTAGTAAGACTTCGACAGGAAGAGTTGTTCTATCTGCAGTTGTATTGAGGATACATTGCAGAAACTCATATCCTATTGACAGAGTTAAGCATACCTGAGTTTGTCTGATACTTCTGGCAGGATAATTCCTAATGGAGGGTAGACCTCGGGCAGCCCTAAGCAGGACATGGTGCTCACACAAGGTCAGAGTAGTGGTGAATGTCAAAGACTTAAATCTGATATCTACTTAAGTTTAAGCGTGTGGCATTCCACCTCGATAACAAACGATCCTCAAGAGAACTTATTGAGTGAAGCTGTGCGTTCTGAAACTCCTATTGTATCCTGATGGCATCCTGACAGCATCTTGACAGCATCCTGACGAGAAAATATTTAAAATTACTCTAAAGTGAAATCCTGTTACTTTAAGTTATTAATCGAGCTTATTAGATGCTAAACAGAAAATCCAAGCCTCACACCACCTCAACTGACCTCCTGGTTTCAAATAGAAAGAGATTTCTTGAAAAAGTAGTCAGTTCTCTTTGGATCCCTGTATGTACCCAAAATAGTAGTCACCAGATATCGTCAATAAGTGGAAATTGTTAGAAACTCCCCTACCTAGAACATAGCAAATTTTGTCATTTTCGGCACAGGATGCACAGAACACTCCCAGGATGCTGTCAGGATGCACCAGGATCCGAACCAAACCTTTTTGCTGATGAATACACATGGCAAAACACATTCTCTATTTTAACCGTCCGGCACACGGTCCAATTATTCAAGTTTTCACGGTATACAAATCACAGATATGCTTGTATCAACCCTCAATCGCAGTTCTCAGCAGCAATCTAATTAATAGAAATGAATTTACCCTTTCATTAATTGTATGCTAGAAGCCATTTTTACTTTGTTCGGAACACATCAACGTTCATACGCTCAGTGGAAACCTAGCAAATAGCACTTCCGATGGATGGATCCCTGCTCTCACTATAATTTTTCACTTTCCCTCTTTTCACTTATTATTTACTCGGGATTTTACATTTCCTCTTCTCCCCGATTCCCCATATCTTCAAATTGTGCCACCCACCCCGCCTCCTAATACCATTTGCCGACGGTTGTAACTTTCTGATGGCAAGTGCTGTACCGTACTGTACTTGTCTTGTCGGATACGGCACAGCACAGTGCCGCAGAAGACCGGAAACCACCATCGCCACCACCACCACAACCTTGCCGAATCGTCATATCCCCCCGCATTTGTTGCCTTTTCCCCTTCAAATATCGTATTTCGTGGACTGTGGTCCTGTATGTGCAGATAAGGCCACCTTTATCGCCGTCATACCATACCCGCCTTGCCCTCCAAATTTTGAGTGTCGCAGGCGACAGAAGCTATTCTGCACTTGCATCACCGCCGCTCACACTTGGCTTGTGCTTACAGCATGGCCCTCATGATTCGTCCTTCCGCTCGCTTCCCTACCGTGCCACATGTGCGCATGATAATAACATTTATTTATTTGTTTGCTCGTATTTACTTCGTGATTACCGGTAGTTGTTATGCTGTTTGAAGCGAAGTGGGGATAAGTTACCAATTTCACACCTTTGTGCAACCCTTGGGAGTGGAGAGCACAAAGAGCAAAGGAAAAAGAAAAGGCGGAGGAGAAACCTCTTAAGAAAAAGAAGGAAAGAAAGAGGACACATGAAGAAATTATTTGTTCAGACAAAGGTAGAGTGGAAAAGAGACAACGTAGACAAAAAAGAAATTAGACGAGGGAAGAAGGAAAAAAGAGACAAGGAAGTCAAAATCAAACAATGACCCGGTTCAAAATGCGTCTAAGCCATCATACCCCTCCTTTCCCTTCCCTCCTCTTTCCATACACTCGCCCTCAGGACCAAATTTTCCCACCAACCGATCGCCTCGTTACAACGTGTAGATAAAACTCGTACAACCACCCGACTCATCACCAGGTGACTAAATCATTTCTTCGTTAGTTGAGGAAAAGGCAGAAATCGAATGACGACAAAATCTATCATAGTATAAGCTTCCCATTATGCATTTGTTCCTCCACTTTAGACCCAGCACCCATATCCGTCGTTATATTCACTAATGCAAATTATCATTATTTCTGGCTGTGGTGCAATTTCACCCCCTCGTGCCATATTGTGCTGTTCCAACTACTTATCATCGATACCTCTCTCACTTCCCCTCTCACTGCCCCTCTCACTACCGCTCGGGCTACCACTTCCAGCAGAACTTGCAGACCTCCGATGGAGTACTGAGCCTTTGAGGCTGAGTGTTTTCCTAAGACCTCGGGCGCTCCATTTTCCATGAGAGCTTGATGGTGGTCCCCCACCTGACCCCCCGGCGCTTGTTGATCGTGCACTACCACTTCTCCTCAGCCCTTCTCGATCCTTGCCCTTGCCTTTTCTAAAAGGCGATTCGGGACTCATCACCGGACTAGTCACTGGGCTAGTCACTGGGCTAGTCACTGGGCTAGTCACTGGACTCGTCACTGGACTCTCCTCCCCAACTATCTCGGCAGCAACTGTCTTCGGGGTGAACTCGGCTTCCATGGTGCTGGGACCTCCGCCAACAGTGTTTTGCGCACTAGGGATTGCCGGCATGGCGCTCAGTTCACCAGGAGGTGTATCAATCATTTCCGGGGTGACGGCCTCGCTCTCGAACATGTCGTCATTTTCTAGAATCTTCGACGGATGGGAAGGAGCCAGATCAATCAGCGATCCATCAGTGTCCTCAGTGGATGATTCTGATTCATCGTCCTTCTTCATTGCCGCTTTCTTTTGCTTTTGTTCTGCCCGGATTTGCTTTCTCCACATCATTGCATAACGCCCATTCTTAGCAAGTAGTTCATCGTGCGTGCCGGATTCAACGACTTGCCCTTCGTGTAGACAGAGAATTTGATTGGCGGCTGTGATGGTTGAAAGACGATGACTACAGGTCGGAAGACGTTGGGTTAGCATACTTTGCATTAACGCACACTCGGTTGCAATGTTCCAATAGAAGCAAACCAGCAATTAATAAATGTGTTGGCGGGTAGCAAGTGATAGATGCGGGTGGATGCAAGGTATTTCCCTCATAGGACAGTATATCACCCCAGCCGCGGAACCAACATAATACGAGGGCATGCACTTACGCAATAACAAGGGTAGTTCGGCCTTTAGCAAGCTCCCTAAGCGCGGCCTGAATATTTTGCTCTGTTTCAGAATCTAATGCAGCCGTGGCTTCGTCCAGGAGAATGATTTTGGGATTTTTCAAAATCGTTCGTGCAATTGCGACCTAGACCCCACTTTGTTAGCACACTGTTAAATCTCGCCGATTTGTGATTCTCACCCTCTGCTTTTCTCCTCCAGAGAGCCTCAAACCCCGCTCGCCAACCTTAGTGTTATAGCCATCAGGGAAGCTCAAAATTTTATCATGGATGCTGGCTGCTCTGCATGCCTCGTATACCATTTCGTTGGTTGCATTCGGGTTGGCATATTTCAAGTTGTACCTTACAATCAATCAGCATATCCTCTGTCGTCATTCCTGCGATCCCAAAGAGAACTCACATTACACTCTCGTTGAAAAGCACAGTGTCTTGGGGGACGACACCAATATGCGACCTCAACGAGTCAATCGTAATATCTCGTACGTCCTTTCCGTCAACCTCTATGCTGCCCTCCTCGATGTTGTAAAATCTGAAAAGAAGCCTTAAAACCGTTGTCTTGCCACCACCACTCTCACCGACAAATGCGGTGGTAGTTCCTGGTTTAGCCACAAAATCAAGTCCACGTAGGGCCGGCTTCCGAGAATCATAAGAGAAATGCACATCCTTGAAGGCAATTTCACCCTCGCATTCAGCAAGCTTCTCAGCGTGTGGCGCATCAACGACGGTAGGCTGCTCTTTGAACTGCAAATTAAGAAATGTTTAGATTAGTATAAGTTGGTGAACCTGGACAAAAGATTTCTCACCAATTCAAGCATACGCTCAGAGTTGATCATGGAACTCTGAATACTTCGATAGAACGTCCCAAAGAAGTTCAAGGGGCCCTGGATGATTCAATGAGCACACCGATCGTCATGATGGAAATTCTGTGGTCGATGATACTAACCTGTAACTGCGCAAGATACGCCAGTAAGGAGACGAAGCTTCCAACCGATGTTTGACCGGTCGAAACTTGCCATGCACTCAGGAAACAAGCCACAACAAGCCCGATGGTGAAAACCAGGTTTTGAGTGACATTCATAACGTTCAAACTAAAGAGAACCTTGTACTCAGCCCTCTGATAGGCTCTGACAGCATCTCTGTACCTGCCAAATTCGTAGCCCTCAGCATTAAAGTACTTGACCGTTTCATATGCAACCATGGAATCGTTTTTAACTGCATCCTCGTCACGGGACCTGTTGACCATCTCTCTACGAATATCCGCGCGCCATTGGGCCATCCTCACTGTGATGTACAAATAACACAGGGTAACAATAGCCACAATAAGTGCATAATACCTAGACACCGCAGAGTCAGAAAGTGTTATAATATAACGCATGAAAAGGGTCGAAACTCACGCATCAAAAAAGACAAGGAAGTATACAATCGCAACTACCAAATCAAACAACATGGGAACGACTTGGAATGTAACTTGTTCAAGGAAAGTATTGATTGCATTGCCCTTGCTAAGGGCACTCAAAACTTCACCAGTCTTCTTGCCAAGATGAAAGTCGAGGGATAGGGAATGAACGTGTTCAAAAGCTGAGGTGGATAAGGCTTGGTAGGAATACTGGCCAATCGGTATCCACAACATGCTACGGGTAGCGCCAAGAACACCCATGTTGCCTTGAAGGAACCTGTAGACAATATACAGAAGTATTTGGACATATGGGAGACGTGCTGCAATTTCGATAGGTTAGTCTTTCGGAAGCACAAAGGACGACATGAAGTTATGAAGGCAAGGATAGTATTACGCAATTCTCCGTTCGACCCGCCGAGGATATTTGTGATCTTTCCAAGTTGCATCGGCACCATCACGTTTATACCACGTTGGAGCACCATGAGTATGAAACAAATTATCATAAGGAACTGCAACCTTCTATCCTTACTTGGCCAGAGGTATGGGAAAAAGATGGTGTAGCCCTGAACATATTCCCACCAGCTCTGTTTTCCAACAACAGCCCTTCGGCCCCATCCAGCAGGGGCATGAGTCGATGGCTCTGTGACACCATGCTTTCTATGTGCGGGAACAGAGCCATAATCTGGTACACCGTCGACGGTAGAAGAGGAAGAAGAGGCCAAAAGTGAACTGCTCTCCTCCGAGTCACTATCGTCAGATTCCTGCTTCGAGAGTACGATGAGGCAAGTGTACAGCCCCACCAATAGCACGAGGAGGACAATCCGAAGAAGATCGATAGATAAGTCTACAATATCCCAATTGTGAAGTGAAAAGCGTTTTTTGGTAGCTCCGACACTTTCACCACTCCTACCAGTGAACGAGCCATGCTTCTCTCCATAAGCGAAGATGCTCGCTACCAAGAGAACAGTCTCGCCAACCAAACCAAAAAACCATGAGGCGAGGTGGGGAAAGGTGGGGTAAAGGCCATTGTCAAGCTGCGAGATGAGGATGATCGCGTATATGAAGAGCAACGAGATAGTACAGACCTAGAGGGAGGCAGGGTATGTCAGTGGCCAATGACCAAAGTGCATATTCAAAAGGTACATTCCACTCACAACATATTCCTTCCCGCACCACCAACCCTTCTTTGTCAAAGCATGCAAAATGACGTTTGTTGAGTTTGCGACGAAGGTGAAAATTACACCGACCAATAGCCAATTAAACGCGGCCTTTCTCAGTGGAGTTAGTTTATCATCAGCCACCTTCTTTCCTTTGGCTTTTGCGCCTCCGGGAAACCGTTCCGCTACCCTCCCGCAAAAGCCACTGTTAGTTCGACCCAAGCTCTGGCGTTTTTTCTTTCCCTTCCCGTTCTCGTAGATACCAGTAACAGGGGGTGGAGTAGGTTTCGAATATTCAGAGGTCGAGATCCCCCACCAAGTGAGTGCAACTATGAAGAAGAAAAAGAGAGATACTGGGTAGGCGTAGTGAGTGTAGAACACAACATCCCGTGCTAATGAAACACCAGGATGATAGACATCACCTAGAGAGGCAACATTTGCATAATTCCCCATACTCGATCAATGAGGAAGGGGGATGGGGGTGGTGATGAGGGAAGGAAGAAAGGAGTAGAGAGGGAAGGTAGAAGAAGCCGTGAAGGCTCCAGGCCCCCTCTCGCTTTTTTTTTTTCTTTTTTTTTTCTTTTCTTTGCTTGGTGACTACTGGTCCGGAGCCCTGATTCTGATTCTCGACGGCGTTATGAGATTGTATGGGGCAAACTTCCCAGCGGTGGCGATATAAGAGCGAATGACGCAATACAATCCAATTCGACAACTGAGAAGGTGTAAAGCTGCGCTTGGTAATTGCGGCTTACCCGACGTGGAAGATAGGAAGGTACGAGTACTAGACTATGATACAAGTTAGAGGAACGGGTTGGGGAATGCGTGATGTACTGTACCGGTAAACCACCTAACCTCACAAGAAGGAGCAAAGTGGTTAAGGTTCCAAAGAGACAAACCTCACCTCGTTCACACGCCACCACACAAGACGGCAGTAGGAAGTTCGAGAAAGAAAGGAAAAAGAAAGGAAAAAGAGCCTCTGAGGGAGAAATAGAAAGAGAGAAAGAAAGGGAAGGGGGGAGAAAAAATTCCAAGAGAAAAAGACCTCTTCTTGCCTTTGAAAGCAAACACGAGCTCCCGGGATCAAAATGTTCGTTTTCTTTCTTTCTTTCTATTCCTCTACGGTACTGTTCTCTCCCGTTTTTGCCTCCCTCTTTCGGGACTTCCTCTCCCAGCACGTCGGGTAGCAGAAAAAAGAAACGAAAAGATATCAAGTACGGTACTCGAGTAACAATAGGATACTTGGAGAAGAAGGAAGAGTTACTGCTGTACTCGAGTACCCGAGCACAGGAAGAAAAAAAAGACGAGATGAGAAAGGCCGAAAGAGGGAATAATATTATTATTCTTGGCGCGCCTTGTGAGACGCGAGAGCTCCAAGCACCCCAAGATGGGATTCTCAAGTAAAGTGAACTAAAGCTAGGACTGACCTGGTAGGTATAAGAGTCTTTGCGGGCTCGACTCCGAAAGGTCAGCCACTCCAGCGGCGGCTAGTCCAGCAGCCAGGAACCATCTCTGGCAGAGAACCTGCTCTCCCCCGCAGTGCTGAAATTTTTTTACTGTATTCAAGCCTCCTACCTGTTACTAGTACCGCCATCACATAACTTTATCTCTCACTCGCCAATCCGCATTCGCTTACTTCTTCAGGGCAGACTCGGCAGTTCCAGAGTTCCCTTGGATCCCATCAAACAGGCCCTGCAGGCTGCAGCACTGCAACAGAAAAATTAGGAGGAAAAATAAACTAAAAAACTTTGTTCGCCATGAGATGTGCTGTGACTAGCGTTCCACTATATGTATATGCAGTCAATCAAATCATGGACAACTCACCTCTCCTTTTGGGTGGATACAATTCCTCACCGCAATTGAAAAGAAAAAAATCGAAAAAGAAAGGCATTCAGTACCCGTACTCTTAGGACTTAATCCAAGTTGCTTCTTTCCTTAAGCTCTGGAAAAGGTGGGAGCATATGCCTAGGAAGACACATACATACCGGTATGATATTTATCTGCCGACTGGACTGGTATCCTGGTGGTTTGTCACAGCTGCGGACGGTACGGTGCGCTGCGTGAAATGGAAATATCCCTCGGAGACATACCGCGCTGAAGTCTACTTTTGCGCGGAATCGGCGAGGCCCGTAATCAAGAGAAGGCCAGGCCTCATGATATGATACCAATAATAGCATCCAAGCGCGATCCACGTGCAAGGTCCACTTTTTTCCCGCCCGAACTTTATCACCGATAACGGAACGAATCCGGCTCCGGCGCTTTGTCTATCGCCGACATGGGCCAAGATAAAGAAGCGGCTTCCCGATCCAACGTTAATTCGTCGGTGGTTACTGTACGGAGCTACAGCGCCTAAGTTTCCCATGTTCCACAAACGAGTTTTGCTGCTCTTACACCCTGTGGAACATTCAGAACTTAGGAGCTGTGCTAGTACTCGAGTACCTCCATAGAGAGCCACCGAGTGGCACATCCTAGCAAACTCTTATTATAGCATAATTAACCCCCATCCACCATCTCTGTGGCAAGAGCTTACATTTTCCCCGGCAGGGCAACGTCTGAGGATGGGGGATATCAACAATTCTATACCAACGAGACAGTCCAAGCACAGCGCGCCATTTGTCATCAATTGGCTACCATCAATCCGTTCAGCTGGAGATTGACCCAGCAAAATCTGCATGGTATTGCAGTAAGTCTCAGTCTCGGTGCGCGGGTACAGGAGTGAAGGAACGAAAAAGAATACCCCATGGGGCGAATAGAAGAGGATCGAAATCACAAGAGAAATGAAGAAAAAAAACAGAAGAGGGCTCCCCGTGACTCCTGCTCGAGTACAATACTCGCCCTGGCCATCTACGGTACCGTATCTATTGGTACAAGAGAAAAGAAAATCATACCAATAACAAAGTGCCCTCCAATCATCTTGTGTCCACATGATATCCACGAAACTTACTCATCCCCTAGATTGGGAAGCTCATCGGACGCAGGGCCCAGACCCCGCAGGTTGCATCATTCCTCCCTTATTACTCGTACGGTATACCCTATTTCAGCCAGGGCAGGGAGAGGTAGGACCTTCCCCCAATCAGCCAAACAAACAAACCGAACCGAACAGACTACCGTATCCGTTCCCGTTTTTTCACCTACGCAATTCACCCGCATTTCCCCATCTTCGTTACGTTCTAAAAAATAGCGCGCTCTCCCTGCTCCCTCCAGCAATCCCCCCATGGCAGCGACGATAACGACCATCGCATCCTATGGTCGACCCCCACCCGTGGCGACAGAATACTTGTACTCGAGTACATGCACGAGCGCAGGAACGCCCGAAATATGAGACAGCCGTTATACTCGAGCACACCAGCGGTATGGTAACGCAGCGGTATCTGTGTGTAGCAACCGCTGCTGGGACGAGGGCGGGCAGCGGGGGGATTTTGAATTGGTCGGGAGCACAGTTGGCATGCCGGAGATGATCATCTCAGAATCCGGATTAATACCTTCATTATTCAAGTCGTGTACGACCTTAGTAACCAGCACGGTGGGTGCAGGGACGATAGATCTGCTCGGGAGGTTCATTAAAAATTAGAAATCAACCGCTGTGAAACAGGGGTCAAGGCAATCGGGCGACCATTGTGGCTGGAATGAGCAGCGTAGCTATGGGTAATTCGATATACTTTACCCTAGGCCAAGCCAGTCCTGGCATCTAGCGGGCATGCAACAACCCAAATTTCAAAGCTATGAGGCATCTCAGGATTGTACTTGTTATGCTGAGTGATTGGCTATGATGGTGAAACTTGAATATTAGAGAAACAGTTTTTAGAATTGTAAATGGGATCTATCATATCAGAGAGAAAAGAAAAGCAGGTTTGGACTAGTTAAGACTAGTAAGACGCTAATTTTCATGCAACAGAATTGTTATTTTTCTCACTTAACCAATTCATAACTTGGCTTATAAGTTAAGCCATCCTCCCGAAAAACAGCATTGCTTTTACATGCCTGCATGCGAAAATAAAGCCTCATAAGAATAATTATGATAAAAGTTGAAAAAAAATAAAAATAAAAGAAGACATAAATACTTGAGTATCATACAAACTTACGGTGTATGGTAGGACTGGGTGGCCCAAAAAGTGCCCGAAACTGTTCGGACACAACTATGCATCTAAGTACAGCAGCGAAGACCAAAAACTACAAGCCAACTATGACAACACTACTACTACTACTACTACTACTACTACAAACCTGATATCAAAAGAAGGGCCTTGTCTCTCTCTGCGACTATGATGCAGGAGGGGAATTTCTACTAGACGGGCCGTAGATCCTGGTCGCTCAGTAGGTCTTTAAATATTCGCGCATATCTGTTTTCATGCCATGTGTAAAGCACTCGAGTAGGATAATTAGTGTTGATTCTACCAACCTATCATACAAATGCTGGAAGCGTGTGAAATTCGGAAACGGGCGAAGGGGGATCGACATCCCAGAAAGCTTATCCCAACCGCGGTGGAATGTAGGGTTTATCTTTAGCACCCTCGCTTGCTCGTTTAGTATTATAATGTTACTACACTTGTCCTAGTCCATTTTTTAAATTTTTTTTGCTAGGAAAAGATACTATTGGCGGCATGGGATTTTTGCCCCGGGATAGTGGCGTCATGAAATGTCACTTGTTCGGGAATTAACCCGAGATTGGGGAGATTAGAGAGTTTGCGCAAAGAGACCTAGGTGGTAGAAAAACAGGTTATTTTCTGTTAACCTAAAAGTCTTGGACACCTAGGTGGGTAGCGAGACCTGGAAGAAGTGTAAAATCGGGCTTTTCAGACCTGAAGAAATACAATCGCTTCAGAACAATAAGTCAGCAGCAACACAGCTCCCTTTAAAAGATTTTGGTCATGATAATATTGGGCATTCAGTAGCAGATTATCACCTGGTCTATGGCAGCCAGCATTGTTAATACCTGGCTTGCACAGCAGCTGGGAATCCAAATTTGAGCAGTGAACGAATTTGAGGGCATGGCGATATTACCCTACTCAATCCACCATCTACGGTACCTACACCCACCTGTATTGCGCAAACTCATTCTTGCACCTAGGTCTATTTCCTATTAACCGCCACCTAGGTCCCCATGCGCAAACCCTCTATTGGGGAGATCTGGTGGGGGGGAATATTTTGTCTATAGACCCACCTTTTGCATGTTCAATGCCATCACTCAGCTGCGCAGTGCTACTGGAGTCTAAAATGTATCACTGTGTCTGTCGGGACTTCCCCTCTCTAGCCCTCCAGCACTGTGGTTGTCGAGAGCCAGGCCCGCACATAATCTTTCAGAAGCCCGCAGGCTTTACCTCAGCCAACCGGGGACTGTGGGTTTTCCCACCTTTATAAACTTTCCCCTTAGGGGAAAACTACTGAGCAACTAAGGAGTGAGGGTTTGTATCAAAGTGCTGGCTATGATATGTTAGAATGCACCAAGCTCTTGATAAAGGAACCATTTTATTCCCACTACACACCCCGGGCTCACATAGTTCAGGATCTGCTGCACACTTTTGTTGCGAACGATGATATGTCAAGACAATAAGATCTCAGCGTGCTTCACAGGAAAATCCTCAAGTTCTTATGCACTCCAGCACCGGGAGGAAATATGCTTGCTAAAATTCAACTCTAAAAAAAATCAAAATCCAGCTTCCTATGCCTCTATCACTCAGATTTTGAGTGGAATCTCCCCACTCACTTGTGGGTTTAAATGGTAGCTCAAAAGAAGCAGTGAAACTATCCATATGAGAACCATCTGGACCGACCCCTCGGACTCGTGGTGTTACACCACATTATGGTTTGGGAAACTCATATTTCTAGTCACACCCATACTTCCTACCCGACCGGTGGGCCATCATGGACCGGGCCAGGCTTGCACGAGCCAACCCACGTGTTCGCAGGCCCAGCTAGACTTTGGTGGTTAGCCCTGCTGGTTATATTTCCCCCCTTGTCAACCCTCCTTCAAATATTCCCAACAAATCTCCTCTCACGCAGCTGCGCTAGTGGAAACAGAGTGCTCAAAAGTGCTCACACAAGCATCTCCCCGGGGCCTCTCCAGCAGCATATACAAGAACAGCCTTAATCCCTCCAACCAGCACACCCACTTTGTAAATTCCCTTTATCTGCCAGGTAGTCAAACCCACCGCAGCCTCCTCCTACTACTACCTCTACATTCTCTCTCGGGGAAAGTACTCGCTACCACACAGGAGCACCAAACACCCAACCTCCTGCGGAATATATAGTGCTCATAGGCTTGGACCAAGAGCACTCAGGGTGCTACTTTTAACCACTACCACAAAGAGAAATATTCCCACGTCAATCCTGCTGAAAGAGATGTACTCCACCCTGCATAACTCCCCACCCGCCCCACCACCGTTGGGGCATGTGCCCGCTCCTAGCCAAGCACAGTGACGTGCCCTATCCTGCGAGCGCTCTATGCACCAAAACCACTAACCCCGCAAGGGCCATATCCACGACATCTGTCAGAGCCTCCTGTACGGCCTTATTGAAATTGTAAGATTCCGCATCCAATTCGCTTTACCAACTTCTCAGAGAGTTGAATGAAGGAATGGAGGGGGACAGAAGATGCTATAATCACGCCATGCAAACTGCGCCAGCGCCAAGCGTGCAGGCATCCCGGAGACTTATCCCGGCGCAGGCAATACTCGCGTGAATATTGGAGGTTAAAGAGGAAGAGGGGGGGCAAGCAGCCAGGACTTAAATTCTGTGGGGGTTACGTTTATTCGTACTTAATTCCTGCATGGTTCACCTACACCATAACCCCTTCAACTACATCCACCCAGAGATATCAAACCCCATCGTCGCCGTGCGAACAGTTACTACTAATAGTGAGTCATTACGCACTACAAATGTTCCTTGACTAGCAGTTCCCCCTTCATCGCTGGGACACACTGCCATACTCCGTACCCGCAGAACTTCAGTCTCCCGCACCAGTTGAGTAAGGCACATAAGAGTCTTGCTGTTTATGTTGATGTTCTCACTTATATATGCAGACATAGGTTGGAGGCAGGGAGGGAGGCCGGAGGTGACGGAGGCTATTTAAAGTTTCGGGAAGCAGATCGTAGCAGATTGCAATTACCAGTATCATACTCCCCGACCATGAAGCACGAGAGGGAGGAGTCATGGTTCATCACTCGGTGCTTGCTTGTGGGGGCGATGAGGTATGGGAGCAGTTACCGGAAGGGATGCGGAATGGATAGGAGAGAGCTGCTTCTTGCGGTCGACAATTCTGGCCAAGCCAGGCTACGATGGTTTACACTGCCAGGCAGGGACGGGTATCCTATCCCAATGATTGGGGGGAAGTAGAGGCTGGTATTCCCGAACGCTGTGGTTCCAGGCTTATCCACCCAACTATAATAGAGCACGCGGTTCCCCCCCCTAATATGTATCATATCGAGATATGGGTGCCAGTGAATAGGTAAATTTTATCCAACCCCAGAAGGTACCGCCATCCTCTTCCTTGGAAAGTGAGCAACACATACCCCATATATATACACAAGGAAAGGAAAGGAAAGCTCAGATCCTCCTTAATACTACCCAAGTTTCGCGTTCCACGTTCCCATGCGCACATTTTCAATTGCTGCAAAGGAAAAAACAAATACTTCGATGCAGAATAAGTTACTCGCCAATCCCATACAACGCAGAACAAAAGGTGGTTATTAAGCATACAAAACCCCTCCGATAGAGGCAAATATGGCCATTCTGCTAACCATTTCCAAGAGCAGGGGTGTTATATGAGCGGTATCTCTCTTAGCATGCTTTGGCCGTTTGAAGAACGGCACTTACTTGCCTATGATGCTTACTTACTCATCCCCTTCTTGCCCACGTGCTCCCTAAGCACAAGAACTCTGCCATAGTCTATATTCACTCCCTCAACCCCCACCCACACGGGGCACAGATAAAATATGAAAAGTCCAGTAACTTTTTAACCATATGAATTCTCAAAAAAAAAACCCCCAGGGCAACCTACCTACCAGTCTACCAAACCCATATCTCTCCGTACCTAACCAGCCATACCCACGACACTCTCCGCCTTCAAGCCTATTTACCAAGACAGCAACCCTCCTTTTCCCCCCCCTCCAATCGCAAATAAGCCCCCCTCTAGCGAGAGTTTTGCCTCCGAAATACCTACCCAAGCACCTATGATACCCCTCCAAATCTACCCACCCAAAGTATCAGACAGTACAGTAACCAAAAACGACCAAAAGTATAGTTACCTGTACTGCACTGTACTCGGATATGGAAGTAAAAATCGAGTATGCAGCGAACCCTGTTTTGCGGAAAAGGATTGAGTCGGCCAGAACAACAGAAGAGATCACACCGGGGTATTGAAGAACCTGCACTAAAACTTAGCAGACGTAACCAACACATCATTCATGATATGTGTATCAAGTAGCTAGCGTACACTATATGAAGTACTAAGGCCTGAACAATTTTCCTGCAAAGTATTAAGGGATCACTTGAATGCAACTGCTCCGGGTTTTAACCTCCTAGTCCCCCCCTTTTTCTTCTAATTCCTAATCTGTGAGATTCCCGAGATTCAGGTCCTTCCTTGATATGCTCGATTTTTACTTCCACCTCCGAGTACCCATCCAGCGAAGCCCAGCCACTCACTCACTCCCCCTAGCATTACGATACTACGAAACACCCACATAACAGCTATTGCCTTAGCCAGCGACCACATATTCTCCGTTAACGCACTAGAACCCGCACGCAGCGATAGCTATCATAGCAAACGCCACATGGAAATACACAGGAGACACACAGTAATATTTTAGTGAGAACTCGCCGATAGATAGTCAGGGGGAAAGAAAAGGAAAAGAAGGAAAAAAGAAGGAAAAAAAACAAGTAGGTGACTTCAACAAAGTTCAAAGATCAGGACTTAAATCTCTAGTACTCGTACAGTACCAGCAATGGTCGAGATTTTTAAGTTTATCCCTCCCTCCACCATCTTTGCTACTATGTATGTCAATATTACCTTTTCACTCACTCACACCATCTTTTTTTATATTCTACACTTTTTTTTTTTTTACCATCTTGCAATCTTTCCATTGATCCTTCTATTTGTTTCTAGTCTATCCATCATGCATATCACACCACCTTCCGTGCGCAGCACATTTTTTAATCTCAAGCTATGATAGCAGTCCAAACCCGCCCGGAACCAACAATCTAGGAAATCCCCTCCCACCCACCAAGTCCTAGTAGACAGAAATATCGGAACGGGCGTGCGCTTGCTGCAGCCGGTAGACTACGATCAGACAGTTTACCCTACTAGACTATGGATCCAACAACCCTTTCACCACGGGACTAATTCCGCGAGATCAAGCGTGCGTGCGACTAACGCGAAGGGGAGAAGAAGAAGAAAATTTGGTCAAAGAAGAGCCCCCTTGCATACCACGATATCACACTAGTTTAAACTTAAAGGCTTAAATTAGGGCACGGTGGGGGGGGGATTTCGTTAACCCATTATGATATGATACTTCCTTAAATAATTATAGTATGATAACATGATGATTTGCCAGCAATGATAATAATAATAATAATAATAATATACGATACCTTTGGAAAAAGAATATCTGCTATGATATCTCTCCAAGTCCTCGACCATCCCAGCCATCAAAATCTTCGTATCTAAAATAGAATAATCCTTATCATACCCGGTGTATTATATACCAAAGCCCGAATTTCCAGCAACAAAATGCACAACTCCATCGGGAAATAATTTACATACCACCAACCATTCTGTTTTTCCCCAGACACACCTAAATGCCCATTCCAGCGCGCTCACGCGAGGCCCACTAGACTACTAGACTACTACTACTATCAACGAAAGGACTTCGCTCACTTCACTTCCACAATAAACCAACGCTTCTGTCCAATCACCGCTCGAGTTTTTTAAACTTCAGATAAGTTATTAGCTCAATCTCTCAGGGTGTAAATACCGACCAATCGCCATAAACACACACACACACACCAGCAAGTGATTGTTAGTTTTAGTCAGCAGGCTTCTTACTATTTTTTTCTTCTTCCTTTATTATTACCCTTAGCCCAACAGTTGATCTGCCCTACCACACACACAGTCTTCAAGCCAATCATACGCTCAGATCGTCTCCCGTACTCGTAGTCTATCTACCGTATCTAGAATATTTGCTCGAGTAACGAGCGGAACATATCGTGCCATATCATACGCCCCCATTACTTAACGCCCCATCTGATGGAGGGGTAATCCCAATCTATAGCTGGTTATGGCGTACGTAGTGGTTTGGCAAGAACGGCCGTGACTTGTCGTTCTGTGTGTCTTTCCTGTTGGGCGGGCCCGCTAGGCAAGCAGGGGTGTGCATTGCCCTGCCGGTATCTTGTGAACAACCAATCGGTCAAGGGCCACTTGTCGAACGCATTAACTCTCCCTCTCTCTCTCCACCACCCAAGTGTTTTCTCTTCTGCTGCCAAGCATTCACTATCACCGCCACTACTAAGAACTCACTACCGGTAAGTTACCCCTCTTCTCTCATGCCGGCACCTCACTCGCAGTGGTCTAATAGTGCCTCCATCAAGTCAACAATAGCACCCGCTAATACTCACTACTCATAGTAGCCATGCACGCACCCTCCACTCCCCCGCCGGAGAATTCCACTTCCAAACCCCCGAACTTCACTCACTCACGTCCTCTCACTCGACCTCTTCCAAAATCCCTCCCCTTGCTTTTTCCATGCACACACACACAAACCTGCAGTGCACAAGCTCACATACCGCACAATCGCTGTTTCAGCTCCTGCAAAATAAAAATAAAAAAAGAAAGAAAGAGGGCAAAGAAACGAAAAAGTAAATATAATCGGTTGTAATGTAGAGCATCGTATCTGTACAGTACTCTTGTGCTGGTAAAACCAAGGTCACGCGCATTGGCCGTATTGGGAATTGGGTAGTTGGGAGATAAGGAGAATACGGTACTCGTAATTGAACGACGCTTGTGAACACAACCACTATTGCATGATACTGAAATCCGGGGAAAAGAGCTGAACTTTGGCCGCATGCAATAGTGGCTGTGTTCACAAACGTCATTCAATTACGAGCAGACGAAGTGGGTGCGAGTGAGTAGATCCTGAGGAGGAGGGGAGGGGCGGATCGGGAACAGGATGTCTTGAAGAAGCTTGGTTTTTATATTTTTAGTTTATTTTATCCGGTGGGATTTATGATTGGGTGTGGCGTCATAGGGCATGGATCTGCAGCGTATGTTGAATGAAGGGAGATCGTCTACTACTACGGTACCATGGCAATGAGGAAGGGAGGAAGGAAGGAAGGTAGACCTACCATCCCCTCCACCTCACCCAAACATCAACCACAACCTCATCCTCATCAACAACAAAATACCTCTCATGCCCACTGCCTGCAATGCACGCATGCTGCGGCCAGATCCTAACCTTGCTCCCAAGCCGAACGCTGCTCACCTTCCCGTGCGGAACCTCTGTGAGGATTCCATGCTCTTGGGAGATGCGGCCAACGACCCATCCAGCACCCTCAAGTCCGTGGCTAAACCCTTCTGCGTTCTCCGCACGCCAATCCGAAACGGTGCCCCAGCCCGGGTACGTCCTCCCGGGCTCCCGCCCAAGGCCGACAGTCCCGACGTTTATGAGGGCTTCGTTCCCGTTCCCCGTTCCCCGACGGGGATACAGCGAGACTACTTCCGCGAGGATCGTCAGCGCGAGATCGGAAGTTGTTAGGCCTTCAGGGGCGGTGGTGGAAGCGTGGGTCGACAGCTGCTGGAGGTCGAGCGTTGTGTACACCCCCGCGTGGAACTCCACGTGTATGCCCCTTTCCCGAAGGCCTGCCAAGTGGGAAATCATCTTTTGGAGCTTTGGTTGTGCTTGGCCAGGAATTCCCGCCCCGGTGGTGGAAATAATAGTCGGGGTTGCACCGACGGATAGCACCCAGCCGGTGCATTGCGGTGGTGAGATACCCTGTGCCTCGGCCTTGGCTGCGGCATCAACCGCGGCATCAATCTCCTTTTGCAGCAAGCTCAGCGCCTCGTCGGAACCACTAACGCCATAGGAGTGACCGGCGTGGCAGTAGAACCCTACAAGTCCGATATCAGACTCCTTTATACACGCCAGTAATTCCCCGAATGCCGCGGAGCCATGCGCGATGCCGGCACGGCGCGTGCCCATGTCTAGTTTCACATAGACGTTCCAGTGCACGCCGGCCGCTTTGAGGGCATTAACTTGGGCGGGGTGGTCAACCAGGACAGATATTTCCAATCCCGGGCAGGATTCTTCGAGTCTTTGTAACCGGTAGATGGACGATGCGGGGATTGGCATCCCATAAAGGATCTTCGCATCTCATCAATAAATATGGAATCATGATCGGTAAGAGGAGAAACACACATCCTTCACAACTCCCTCCGCGATCAACTGACTCAGCCCTTCGGCTTCCCTCACGGTCGATACAACAACCTTCCCACCGCGAGCCTTCTGGCCAAGTTGCAACCGACTAACCTCCATCGTCTAGCATGCCAATCCATCCCGTAAGCCAATGTTCATCTAAATATAGCCGAAATCCGCACAACCATTGCTTTTTCACCTCACCACCTCGAAATAGACATCAGAGGGGATCAGCAGAAAAGGAAAGGAGAAGCCTACCTTATGAGTCTTTACATGCGGCCTAAACCCCACAGACAACGCATCCACTGCCTGCAGTACACGAGAACAGTTTTTCTCCAACACCGGTCGGGATATGACAGCCGAGGGCGTCGGTAGCATATGTATCTTTTGCCCGATATATTCGGCCATTTTATGTACTCCTGGGGGCAAATTTTGAGTGGTTGGAAATCCGACTGAGACTTGGGTTGAAATCGGATTGAGGCAAACTGAACTGAGGGGCCAACTTGGTCCCTGACTTTTGTTGATTTGATTTGGTTTTGTAGGCTACCTTGCTAGGTAGGGTAAGCTGCTATAGGCTGGTCTACCAGCACAGCAGAACGTGCTGTCGTAGCGATACCTAGACCAGAAAGTGGGAGCCGAGCATATTACTATAATGTTATCACAAATCATCTATAACTTGCCTCCCCCCATTGCCTAACCTTACCGAATAAAGCGAATACCTAGCGAGGCACATCTGTAAGAAAAAAGACCAAAAACGCCTATGCTATTGATATATACAGATACTCGAGCACATGAGAGGCAGGTCATAACTTCATTTACAAATTATGGATAGTCGAGATAAGAAAATATCAAAGAAAAGTGAAAAGTAAAATCAAAAAAATAAGAAAAAAGAATTATGGAGAAGGAGACTAGCCGTTCTTCCCCCAACACCTTCACGCCTATGATATAAGATGAAAAGCCCAGGATAAACAAGAACGAGAATTGAAAGGAAATGGAATGAGAGGGGGAAATTCCTATGAACCCCCACGCGTTCATCTAAAATCCACGGCACGCGGCATACCCGAACAAACCCGAGTTTTTAAACATCAACATGCTCACCACTGCAGGTGGCGCTTCCAGGTGGTATCCATAGCAACACTCGTCGCTATGAGGGGTATGAAAATTTGAGAGAAAGAGAAGAAAAGAAATGCGGGCAGCAGATGTGTTGGGGGGGGGGCAGGTTAGCTCAAGGGTTTTCTGGCGATGATAAAATAACTGCTCCCATTAGTATTCCAGGATTTCAACAAGACGCCCTGAGGGGATGAGGAGGCATACTTTGGATTGTAAACATGAATGTGCTTATTCTTGAGGTCCCTTTGAGCCCTCGTGCACAATTCTCTGGCTTCTTCTCCCGACATGCCTAGCACTCGCGTGAATAGCGCTAGTCCATAGGCCTCGAAGGAGTATTCTGAATTGAGCAGTGCCCAGTACCCTATTTCCTTCATCCGAGGGTCTTTGGGCCAGGGGCCCCACGGCATGTTGCGAATTTCCTCCTACCCTCCTTATCAATACCATTGCCTTATCTCGCTAGTATATGCGGGGATAGCGGAAACGAGACGTACCCTAACTTCCACAAACCCGGCCCTCATGGCTAATTCTTTCAGTCTCGCGGCCACACACGGCACACCCATTTGTGCGAGTGCAAGATTGAGATGGTGCATGTATTGACGCATAGGACAATTCGCAGGATAACTGCCATCATCGCAGCGTACGTCCATTAGGTGCTCAATCAGCTCTACACAGCCACCAGGTTTCAGGTGTTTGAAGATCTGTTCGAGGTAACGTTCCCAATTCTTCATGCTATGGACCAGAAGCCGGGAGTGAATAAAGTCGAAATGGTTCTACAATCTTAATGTTAGCGCTACTGAAGGAAGGGATGAGAGATAGATGTTACCGGTGGCCACGTCCACTCAAGTTCCGCATCGTCAACCTCAAAACGGCAGTTTTCGAGGACCATCGTCGGCTGAATAGGGCTTAAGTCAACCCCTATGACATGAGCGCGTGGGAAGTGTCTGGTGTGATAAAGCCCGTCAACAATTGGGGTCCCAGACTGGCTCCCAAGGGACTTACTCCGCCATATCCAGCGCCCAAATCCCAGTTCCTGTGCCAACGTCCAAAATTCGCTTCGGTGGATCTCGATCCAGCGGCGCAAGGAACAATTTCCCATTCAGCATCTTCAGAAATATTTGATGATGCATATCGAGCCTATGGTAATGTTAGGGCTCGCATGATTCAATCCCGTAGCACTCAATCCCAATATACCTGTCTTGTTCGGTCTCATCATTCGGCATTGGATAATGGCCCTGCGAATAACTGTGGTATCGGCGACCTAACAGCATTTTAGCACAATAAGTTCCACACGAAACCAAGTCAAGCCAGGGCCTTAAATAACGGTGGGGATTCGATAACCAAAACAAACTCACCATGTTCATACTGATAATTCACCACGCTGGACGTTACCGACACGCACCCACTCGGACTATTCCACAGCCCATACATTGATCAGTGGGAAGAAAACTCCAGGCCAATAGCATACGAAACACAAACACAAGTGGGGGCGGGAAGCAGGCAAAGTGATAAGTTATGCAAGCGGGGGTTTTCGGGATTCTAAAGGATGGGACAAAAACTCACACTTGATCTTCATCACTGTCGTGATAGTCCTAATGCTTCTCGTCAATCGGATGCCCCATAGGTTCACACGAAATTAAGCGATGAGCACAAAACATACCATTCCAGAATCGACTTCAATATTCGTACAATCAAGGGGCGGCTCCCCCTGATTAATAGATTGCCCGCTCATCGTGAGATATTGTTCGGTGGTCAACAAAGTGGATGGGAAAAATTGATCAGAGGAGTGGATGACAAGTAAAAAGAATCCGGCGAGTTGGAGTTGAGAATTGTAGATGCAGCCGAGTTTGTTCTTCCTTCTTCCGCGAAACAGGTAACGAAAAAATCGAGTGGGTGAGCGGACCCAGGTCTTCGGGAGAGTATGAGGTAAGGGATGGGTAAAGTGGAAGGCAAAGGAAAGGTGGAAGGGCAACCGCGACTTTTATGGAAAAAAAAAAAACCTTCCACTCGTATTGTAGCCCCCCGAACGGGATTATATACGGACCCAAGGAGCTGGGAGCCGGTAACTTTGTTTTTGGAGGGAGGGTAGGGAAAAATGGAAGCACAAGTATGAGGGAAGGAGGAGAATAAAAGAACGGACACGGACGAAAAAGAAGCGGGGTAGGAAACACCGTGCAGGCCGGGAATGATTTTTTTTTTTTTCCCCTTGGCCGCCAGGGAGAGTGAGAGAGTGTGAGAAAGAGGCAAAATGGTCGGAAGTGGGGAGAGGGGATGAGATTAAGAGCTCCCACGGCACCACCAAGGGGTGGATGTGAGTGGGTAAGTGAGCGAGCGAGTAAGTGTGAGTGAGTGTGAAAGGTCAAGGTGGAGGGAAGATGGTGGATGGATGGATATGTGAGAAAGCACCGCAAACAGACAAGAAGGGAGTTTTTTCCTTTTCTTTCCTTTTTTTTTTAAAAAAAAAAAAAGAACACCAGTACTAAGGCCGTCCGCCCTCAGGATAGCGAGGACACTGTGGGAGAGGATGAGGGAGGGAGGGATGAGAGAAGGAGAGGATGAGAAAAGGATCCTTCCCGGCTGCCAGCCATTACAAGCATGGTAAATGAGGTAGCGCAGTGTATCTACTCAGTATTCTAACTCTTCGTAGGAAGGTGCAGTATGAGGGGAAGGGTGCGGTACTCGAGGAGAGCGATACCGCCACCGATTCGCTGCGGCTGCCGTTCGAGTCCACCAATGTAAAAAGAAAAGAAATCACAAAGAGTGGTGAGAAAAAGAGGCAAGTTCAGAGGGAGGGAAGGTGGGAAAATGTCAGAATAAAAAAGAAAGAAAAGATAAAAGAAATCAGTTGAAAGAGAGTCTGGAGTAGAGAGCAGCTTCTTTCCTGCAATGTACCGTACAGAACCGATACAGAGCTGGCGACTCAGAATCAACCTTCGCGGCAGCCAATTTCTCCCAACTCCTCTACAACAGCACCACCAGCAGCATCACCATAGGCCATTACTTTACTCGAAATCTTGCAGAAAAGACATTAACAGAGCGGATCCCATTCTAGAGAGGTGGTTCCTGTCGTAACGGCTCTGAAGGTTGGGGCAAAACTTGGACGAACTTCAGAGATGAGCACTCAAATGTTAAAACAAGCCTATTGGCTGGGTAAACCCCAATATTGCCTAAAGAAGCAGGGTCAGGTAATATATTAGGACCAATGCCTCAATTCCAGATCGCACTAAGGCTTGCTGTAGGGCAATTTGCCTACACCAGGAGTCAATCCCACGAACCTAGCGCAGGACCAGGAGATGGGATGCGAAAATCGAGTCCTCTAAGCAAGGAGAGCTGATCGGAATGGCAGAAAAGATCGGCAAATTAAAGTCCCCAAAAATGTGCCTGGACCAACACTGGGCGGACGTAACATGGGATTGATAATATCCATGTGATGTTAGAGCAACCAAAATAAGGAAAATCAGTTTCCCAGAGAAAGTATAAAAAAAATAAGAGATGTAAAACAAAAAGAACCAACTTTCCAAGTGATATGGTTTGATAAGCTAATTTTATGTGTGGCAATCAAAAGTCACTCCTCATCGCTTGCACAAAGTTCCCTCTAACCATGCCTGCAACATGTCATTTATCCAGTTCCCCTTCCCCTGGTAACTTTATCAGCAAGAGAGTTGCCCTGGTTGGATTTATTCTCGGCAAGATGGAGCCTCAGCCCACCGTGCTGTTAAAACGAACTTGAGGAATGAACTCAACGAACTCAATGACTTCACAATCGGAGCATATAACCTTTTCCCTTCACCGCCTTCCCGGTATGTCCCCCATCGGCATCAAGGCAGTTTGGAAAAGAATGAAACGAAATATTCACCGTGCTCGAGTACTATATCCCTCACACTTCAATTGCTCCCTAGCTACGACATGCAGAAATCTTGGATGAATCGATCAATCTCAGGAATGAAACTATTGCCAATTATATGCCCTCTGTCCCTGAGTTCATTCATGACCCAACCAACTGCAACCAGAGGCCTCCACAATACCGGCAGTCAAGACGCAACTGCTCCGAGATTTTTTAACTTCCATACCTGCCCTGCTCTTCCAACATGCCAACTGCGTGATTCCCAAAAAGTCACTTGTTCCTATCTCGTGGGTTGCTCGATTTCTAGACTACCGTACATCCGCCTCCGAGTGGGCACTCGAGCACTGTAAAACTGGTACGGGTGGGGCAAAATTGCGGCAGCAGCCGCGAGCAAGAGTACGGTAGATCAGTTACCTATTCTGGTCCAACGACCTCCACACTCACCACACACCTCTTAGCCCGCAGTTGTTCCACTCCAAGCAGTAAGGAAGGGTACGGTACCGTACGAGCAGCACCATCAGGGGATCCTCACTCCCTCAAGGTGAACCCTCCCACCGCGAATCAGCGCCGCCACAAACTTCCTTTCCATCATAACTCATCCCTTCCCCCACCGAATAACGTCCCCCACCGAAACCGCTAACCGTTACGGGGATACACCACATCACGTTAAAATATCACAGGAATTGCGACGTTTCATGCCATCTAATCCTAATCATATGATCTTATTTTACTGGTACTCCCGCTCACTAAGATCCATGACCATCACAACCTCTTCCCTCATCCCACCAGAAGTACTAGTAGGGGCTGCGGGTACGGTACCAATACAAGCCATGGCAGCAATTCGGAATATAACCATCATAGCCCAACCCTTCCGCGCCCCCGCCCGCCCCATCTACGACATGAAATTCCATCCCATCCCATCCTCTCGAATACCAATAACCAGCGCAAGTAACGGAGCTATCCACCCGAGGCTCTGCCGACATCTTAATCATCGGTGACTAACTAGTAGCAATCTAACGAGAATCTTGACCTCCTCCTGCACGCCAACATAATCACACAATCACAATTGTACCAGTAGTGCAATAATTCTAACACAAAGAAGCACCTTCCCCTCCCCCCTCCCCCCCCCCCGGCCTTATGTACGGTGCAGCAACAAGCAGGAGTAGGTACGGTGCACCCGAATGCGATGAAACTTCGTGATTTGGCAGAGGCGCGCGTCCGAACAGCAAAGTCACTCACCACCACGGTTGCTATGATACTGCTCATAATACCGGTACGGCAGTACGGTAGGTAGTCTACGGATAATCGGTGAAACACCCCACCAAACAAAAAACAAAGGAACCCAGCCGTCCGCCTTCCCACACTTCTTTCTTCCGCACTGGCACAAGCAAGTTACTCCCTCCCTCCCCCAAACCTCCACCCATATTGGCGGGTTCAACAGCATGTGCTTTACCGTGTCACCGTCTCAAGCTTTCGTTTATCGACTGTACCGGTACTTTGTATTGCTTGTACTTTTTTTTACCCCGGATCGTTACCCCCCAATCGGGAATCGAGGTATCTGGAGGTGGGATGAGGTGCAGTTTGAGTGTGAATAATATATTTTTCTTTGGTGTGGCTAGGTCCGACCAATTGGAAGGGAAGGTTGAGAATGAATATTCTTTAATTTGTTCCTCTTTTTTTTTTTTTATGTTCAAAGGTGAGGTGGGATAAAGGAGTCCGTGCGCGAGGTCACCCGTCCGGTTAGGTTGAAGTGAGCACAAGTAATTACCAGGTCTGGCAAGGTCTGGTTCTGGTTTGAAGCCTGAAGGTTTGAACTGCTCCGGTGAGGTACCGATACCCGGGTATGGATCGCTGGCTATCTAGGAATATGGTGTGCTGTGCTCGAGGAGTGGAGATGTTTTTTTTCTTCCTTCCATTAGAGTCATTCAGCCCAGCGTTGAAGGAAAAAAAGTTCGGATTGTGCATGTAACGCATTTTTCTTTGCACAGAAATATACAGTAGTAGACCCTACTCGAAACTTACTTAGCACTCGAAGAAGAAAAAAGCTCCTTTTCGACTCCCGGGATGAATCCGTCTCTGCTTTTCATGGGGGTTTTTTCATGGGGGGTTTTTTTTATATATACGAGGCCAACGGCTAGTTGAACTCAACTTTCTTCCCATCATGCAAAATACCATACCGATATAATTAATACTCCACTCTGGACTACCGTAACTTGGTCGAAAACCCAGCCGGCAGAATTGCGCACCACAAACACAACAAGTGAAACCTCCCAGATTCCCTCATACTCTCTCTCTCTCTCTCTCTCTATGAGCGCTTTTTGCCTCCCTCGCCATTATTATATACCACAATGACTTTATGCCATCTCATATCCCATCCAGCATAAAGTGAAAGCAAATTGTTGAGGGAAAAGCTTGGACTCAATTCCTCTGTCTTGGACCTTTCATTCAGCCCCAATTCCTGGTCAACAGTCCAGTCTGCATGTCAGTTCAGTGGGCTAGCGGCCGAGGTCCAATCCTTGTTTAGCATATGTAAAAAATTTTAATTATTGCAGGTTTTTTTTTTTTTTTTTTTTTGCAAGGAACTGAAGAAGGGAGGGGAAAAAAAGTAAATCACAGGGCTCTTGACCGTGTTATTGGGTCCGGGGTTTCTTTCTTCCTTTTTTCATTCATTCATTCTTCATTCTTTTTTCTTTTCATTCTCCTTTCTTCTTCTTCTTCTTCTTCCTGGACGGCGTTCCTGAAGAAGGTGTGAACTGCACAAGTGTCACGTATAGTATGGTACTCGAGTACTTACTTATACTCGAGCACGGTAGCGCAAGGAGTTACGGTGCACGGGGGAGGGAAGGAAGGAGGGAAGGAATGGGGAAGGAGAGAATGGACGAGGAGTTGCCGTGGACTACCGTCCCATTGAGTCGAGCTACAGTACCACTTTTTATGAGCGATCGTGTTACGAGTAGAACTAACATCGCAGCAAGTCTCGGGGATTTGCAGCGCTTTAGGTGCGGGTACTGTGCGTAGGCTGCACACAGTCGGTCTGAAGGAGGGAAGGCAGAGAGGGAAAGAGCATACGGGGATGCCTCGCTGGGGGACGAACATCTCGGGGAATTGCATTAGCAGTCGGTAGCGGCATGCTGTACGTGGGTCCATCAGTACTCGAGTACGGTACTGTACAAGTAAGGAGCATATCATCAGAGCCATCAGTGGACCACTACGGTAGACCGCCGCACCGGTACCATATCTCTCGGAAAAAAGGTTCAACTAAGTGAAATTCAAGCATGGAGCTCTAACCTACTGTAGAGATGTGGGGGGGGGCACTCAATATACCGAAAGGTCGGCGAAACCGAGCAAGCAACCAGTAAGCAAGCCCCATAAGCAAGCGAGCAGGCAGGGAAGGCATTGTGGGAAATGTGATATTACGGCGGTCTATCGAGTACGAAAATGGGGAAGGGGGAACCAATAGAATGGCGGATGCATAGTGATTGTGAATGATCAGCGATACTTTCTACTGTATGCTGTGGCATCATACCGGCATTCTCCACAAGAGGCAAGGCAAGCCAAGGCAGGGGAGGGTAACCCAGACCCAATTGTTTCAGTTGCTCGTACTACCTGTATGAGATGCTTGAATCCACTATCTCGGAATCTACTAATCCCAAGAAACCCCAACACTGCATCACCGCAAACGTATGATACTCGGGCGCCGGTAACTACTGTGCCTCCCCCGTGAATAGAAAGAGAATCAAGAATACGTATAACACGCGCTACCGCTCCGACAATCCGGTTCAGTCACGGTGGTTACACTCAGGCAACGAAAATCTCTCTCTTCTCTTGTGTCACCGGTACCGACCGGCCCTACCCACCCACAATGCTTCCCCAGAACAACGTATCATAGAAAATGCTTTGAACTACCGTTTAAAAAAACCACTCTATCCGGTAGGCAATAGACGGCGAATGCTCGCTAGCATCGGAGCTCATTTTTTTGAAAGGGGGTGAGAAAAAATTGCATCATTGATTCGAGTAAGGTGCAGGAAAAAAAAAAAGACAATAATAATACAACATTATCTCTACCACCCATTACCAAGCAGGCGGGGAAGTCGAAGGGGTTCCCCCCCCTCTTCTCTTTCCTAATCTCAAATAGGCGTTACGGAACTCTCCGTTACGAAGTCGCAAACGCCTGAACACCGTACCGGTAGATAGAATGCTCGAGTCTTGAGGAGTCCCATTAACTTTCTATTAAAATTTTGCCCAACACAATCCAAGGTCCCAGCCCCCCCGCACCGGACCGCCTCACTGGTATTCCCCCCGCTCCTACCGCCTCCTGGCTACAGGGAAGAATTACCCGGAAACAGGGGGGTACTGGTATATGTTTTGTGCGCTCAGATGCGCATCAATTTTTTGATGTGCTGGAGAATTTCTTTGGTCCCTGTTTTCGCCCCCTCTTGGCCAGGGCGGGTACGAGGGTTCCAACCAAACAGACACTCCATATTGAGCCCCCGAAGGCATCTTGTGATATCTGATGCATGTATGAGAACGGAAACAGAAAGTCAGGAAGCAACGAGACAGTGGGTCTAATTGCTTTTAAAGTGTGCACCCTCAAACCAAGACCTTCCTTTTTTCTTACAGTTATATTTTTTTCCTTCCAATACAGTAAGGAAAAAAAAAGTTATCCTCAACTATCAGTATTTTCTCCCCTCCTATCTGCAGCATAACAATCGCGCGGTATAATATGTAAAGCGTTGTGTATGCGGCACAAGCTCCACCATTTCACACTACATTCAGCGCCATACTGTACTGCATCCCTCCCAAAAGAACCCTCTCATAAGGGCCCCAGCCCGCCAGGAGCCTGAAATTGATATCTATCTAGAGCAGGAACAACACCTGTCGTTTGATGGAACACCCATGAAAAATCCCTGACTTTTTCTCGCAGAGAGCGGGGTTTCACCAGTATTGTGTCAAAGTGCTGAAAACAGGTTTCTGGGACTGCGGCTTGCTGGGCATGGACATCTCGTCCAGTGGGCTGGGTGAAGGCATCCCAAGGGCTGGGTATTCGGCAGTCCTTACCACTGGAGAGTGCGCGCGTTCTTCCTGCGCCGGTAACCGTATTTGGTTGCATGGCGCTGGGTTTCCTTTCTGTGGGAGCTCCGAAGATTTGTGCAATCTACTGTACCAGGGGAGGAGCACTCTGTGCTGTGCAATGTCGCCGAAAGGAAGGCCTGCTGCTTTCTGAGATACCCCGATGCCCACTGCATTTCATTGGACATGAAAGACCCCCGGATACTTAATGGCACCTACCGTGCCTAATGGAAAATGATGGAAAGATTGGTAGAGCCCCGTGCGGGTGAATTGCTGTTGAGGAAATTGTCCAGCGGTCAATATCGTAGAGGAGCTGATACCGCGCCTCTCTCTCTGATGAACAAGCCTGCTAAGTACCTTTTCTCTGTCTCGTCAATTGATTTTGGGGTTCGGGCCCACAGAGACTGCCTGACCACCGCTCCAGGCAAGGACATGCACGCCGAGGTGCCATTGTTGCCGGACGACCATTACTCGTACATGCACTCATACAATGTGATGAGAGTGGTCTGTTGTATGACGCGTGCCAACAAGTCGTCGCCTTGATCATACCGCGGTCGGGGCTAAAGCTAACAAAGATGCTTATCAAGTGCAGGTGAGTTAATTCTTTTCTACCTTGCATCTCGTGAACCGGGGTTGCTCGTGGAACTTACCTGGTACCGTAAGAGCATATCCGTGTCTTGATACGAATTACCGGTATTAACTCACGAAGAGCAAAGCCATTGGGCTACATGGTCCGAACTTTAGCTCGTCGACACCAATATAATATCAACAGAAAATTCCAAGTCGTCTCCTAACAACAATATTGACTCCATTTCTTGTCCCAATCGTGCCGAGTGGTGGCTGGCGGAGAGATGCCCGAGCACACAGCAATATTGGCTGATCCGATATGTAAGGTTTATGATAATCGAACTTTAGAAATACCGGTAGGCTACCGTAATCGACCAAGGTTTTTGCAATACGGCACCAATTTGTCTCATGCTGAATCTATAATCTCAAAGAGCCCTGATCTCAGACGCAAATAATGGCACAAAGAGTTGATTGTACAGTTCAACGTGTCCAAGATATGGACCAGGTAAACTGCCGGGGGACTGCGTATTATCTCCAGTAACGATTGTTCCATCTATGTTGAGTCGATGAACTTCATTAGCAGAACAGCTAAAAAGTTGCCCTACGGGTAGATATGATGAGGTGTTGTCGTGTCCCGACAGTCCGGAACCCAATGGTAACTGGCTTTGAACCTTAGCTATTCCTAACCTCACTGGTAGAATCCTGCCAAGTTCCATCTTCGTGACAGGACCTGCAGTGGGTGGTCTGTAGCAGAGGCTGCTTTGCCAAGAAAATATTGCTCAGCTTCAAACCCCAGAGAAGTTTCAACCAGTACTCTGGTAATAATTACAGCTTTATTAGACAGTTCTACACATTAGTGGAGAAGAAAATGCGGATGTCGAGTTCTCGTGGGGGTCTTGGGCTTAAGAGTAAATCACACTTTGGGTGGGGCAGGGGTGTCTAAGAGATATTAATAACTGCTGAGATCCTTGGAAAAACGGTTAATGAATATTTGCCAAGAGACTAACCTGTGATAATCCCACTCTCGGCAAATAACACTCCTCCTGCGGCGAAATGAATGTCCGTCTGTCTCGGCTACACAGGCCCCTCACCATACGGTACTCTGCCGGCAGGTGATGCCCACCAAGCGACTATCCTCCGAGCCCTCTTTGTCGTTCCCCCTCTAATCGAAGTTTTAACTCGTCATGAGTTTTAGGGACTGGAGGAAGAGGGAGAAACAGGAAAACAAGGTACGATAGGGCCTCCTAAAGACTGGTGTATTGCTTCATCGAGAGAGGAAAGTACTAGTACTCGTACTGTATTGGTAGAGCATTACCAGTATTGGAAGGGGTTGAAGAAGTAAGGTAGTAGGGGGGAAATGGTGAACAGGGGGCATGGGTGGTACTGTAAGTTCTGGGCGGGATGAACGATCAGAAAGATCCGATCCGGCATGGATGGATCGCGTGGGCCTGTCTGTTACCGGTATCAGCCACTGCCCGTCAGTGTCTGACGCCTAAAATCTTAAACGACCCCTGACCCTGGAAATGGTTGGCCTGATTCGCCAAATGGTCTTTTTTTTTGTTTTGTTAAAAATCCTTGGTATGATTTTAGGTACATGACTAGCACTCCCCAGGGTCCAACCACTGCATTCGGAAAAAATTCCATGGCAAATAAAAACCCAAAACAAAACACAACAAAAGAAATAATATCATAAGCAAAACCAAAAATACCTAACAGTATGAAATCAATGTGAGCATTCCCTGTAATCAGGGTTCCTTCAATATTGTCCTTCTGATTCGCCAAATGGTATCATACCGTACTCGTACTGTACTCGTACACCGGCACGGCACTGGTTCGGTTAGTCACCTCACTCCACCTGGTACGATAGGTGTGTGCTTGGGGAACACATCGCACTAAAAGATAACAAATGCCCTACAAGCGCCACTATTTCGAGGGATGCGCGTCGAAGGGGTTGCAGTTTTTCGAGTCATTCTAAACTCGCTCTCCAGAGGGTGCTTGGAAGAGCTTTCAAGTTGAAATTTCAACACTGAATATAGGGTTGTCTTTCCAACTGCATGGTTTCAGGCCAGCCCAATACTCGAGTACGGGCATTGCTCCTACATTGTCACACCTCTTTTCCCAGACTCTTTCCGGCAAATACTCGTAGGATAATGCATAAACAGCTCGAGTGGGCACTTTGGATGATAGGGTCTCCTAAGGTATGACAGCGTCGCACGGTTGATCCTGGTTGTGCCAGACCTGCAAATAGACGCTCGTGTTAAATTTACGCCCGCTTATTAAGCAGCTGGTCTCTTTCCTTTGTAGGTTGGGTTTTGCGTATTGGAATCAGGGATCGGTAGGTATATTACTTCATTTGGATTAGCGGTTGCAATATATGCTGGATACAGTTAGCTTGGGTCATGTTAGCAGATTTCTCATAAAAAGAGTAAAACTTTGAGCCCCCCTGACACCCGGGCAAGTGGATATTCCTCTGTGATTCTCTGGGCAATCATTGAACGGTCACTTTACGTAAGCATTTGAACTTAAAGAGTTGAAATGACCAGCCAGGAGGTTTGAGGCCGACCATATTTGGTGTTGGTTGGGATTGATTCGCATTCCCGAGCAGACATTTTAACGTTTAACGATGGATTTCCGGCCTCGGAGAAAGGGAGAGAGCCCCAAGGAATCTGGTGTCTGGTTAGTGTGACTTTGGCTGGTACTCGTACAGTAGCTTTGGATCGTTAGTTTATCAGAGGAATGTTCACTTTGGCCGCCTAAATCGGTCTACTGTGCCTACTTTTCGACTCCACCAATCAATGTTAGTCAATACCGCACACATCATTTCCCGTTATGATCAATAGAGACACAAAGACAAAGGCGTCCGACCCCAAATTTAGAGACGGGATGGCCTGTATTATAATCGTCGACTACCGGTATTATTCCCCCTTACTCGAGTACAATCCCACCGGGTTAAGCTTCACAGGCAATGTTAGAGCGGAAGGAGATGCCCAACCCACCATACTCGAGTGTTACCCAGCACGACCCCTCTTCGCCTCTTTACCCTCTGCCGGTAGCAGACTTCCCCTCTAGATGTGTCCATCTCTGCCTTTTCCATCTCCATCCTCATCTCTTCCCTCATTCACAACTTCAGGGGAATACGGTAGGCTTGTTATGGGTTTGGATGGTATTTTTGTTCTCTGAATTATTCGGAGAAAAATAATTACGCCCCCACTTAGCTCGGCTCCTCCCCTTTTACTTGCGCATAACTAGACCTGAGGAGCTTTCTCTTCGTTAGACTATGCTGATACGAGCGGTGACATCCTCCATCCTTTCCATAATCACCCGCGCCCCGCGGTCCGCCATCGCCGGTATCAGGAATTCAGTAAAAATCCGGTCCAACCGGTGAATCGGGCCATATACCGATTACCCCGAGCTCATAAATTGCTATCCTCTAGATCCATCCGTCGCATCTAGGACACAGCTCTATGTGCTCTTGGCAGTGAGCGAACCACAATTGTCGTTTCTTTTTCTTTTAAAAAAAAATCGGCCTCTGCGTACATACCACAGCTCCAACTTTTTCTCTGAGCAAATTTCACGGGCGGGAGGCTGAAACTTTGCTTTTGGGTGGGGGGATCACACATACAATTCCCGATAGCAACTTTGTGTACGAGTGCTTTGTACGTCTTAAGGTTCTTTTTGTTTTTTTATTTCCTTTTTTACAACATTTCCCCTTTTGCCTATTGTGTGGAGGGGGTGTGATTTAGATAGCTGGATCGGGCGCTGTGGGATAGGGGGGTGGTTCTAGGAGCTACATACCGCAGGTCAAATTTTAGCGTTTTTGAGAGAAACGAAGCCTTCAGCAGGATATGGCGAACCAGCACGAAAAGAAGTTCAAGCGGGGACGGGGCTACACGCCTCCACTGTCGCCATCTCTACATTCGAGTGGACGTGAGGGCCCGAGGGACCGCGGGCGGGCGCCCGCGTCGGCGCCCCCTGTTCCCCGGCATCCCGTATTGAGCATGCAAGCCGCCTTCGAGGAATCAATTCGTGACCTCCAGATCGAAGCGCTGAACTCAGAAGCCGGGAGTTCATCGTCGGGAAGCAGGAAGCGTCAGCAGAGGGATAAGAAGCGCAATCATCATCGGTTATTGAAGCTCGTTTCACAAATCGCTTTCGGTATTCATCTTCTGCATGACCGTTTGGCGAAATCCGACTCTGAAGTTGTGAGGATTTTGCGATCCCATGTGAGCGATATGGACGAATTTATCTCCAAAACTACAAGGGATTTTGACCTAGCAAAATCGGATATATCGCAACGGTTGAAACATCTCAGGATTCCTTTGGATTCTGAACCTGCATCAGTGGCATTCGACGGTATGCTTGAGAGTCGGGAGTTTAGGTTGCAGATATTGGAGGGCAATGAGAATGTGGAGTATGTGGTTGAGCGCACAATGGCTGCTATGAAGGAGGCCTTGAAGGATGTGGCGGAGGGGCTAGCTGCGGTGGATGATTTGGCTAAATATCTTCTGGGACTGAAGGAGGGGTGGAAGGGTTCGAATTTGGTTAGAGTTTATGCCGCCATCACGTTCAATGTCGAGCAATGGTTCAGAGGCCTTGTGTCTCTGCAGACGAAATCAATAGGCTTGAAAGAGGAGTTGGCGCAGTTGAAGGGTGTATTGGGAGAGATTGAAAGGAGGACTGGGATTGCGAGCAGGAAGAATAAGGCATGTGGCGTCCATGATATTGGGACGGATGGTGACTAACGTCTCATGATATCTAGGACTCTCTAACTGTGGTCTCTCGAGTTACGAAACAGAAGGTAGGCATATTGATAACTAGCATTTGAAATCGAATAACCAATCCTTTAGTCTTCGTCTCGACTAAACAAGTCCCTCCCGCCTACGCCTGGCCCTGACGCATTGCTGAATGCCATCGATATTCGTATTGGCAACTCGCGCAGCAATTCGAAACGCCTCACCCGCTCAGTCTCCCAGCCCCTAAAGCCCACTCGATCGCTCTCACAGTCCCTTCTCCACCGCCACTCATTCCTCTCGACGTCCACCCCAACAGCGGATGCTAGCACCCGGACCCCATCTTCCGCAGGAGAATACGACTCCGACACAGAAGAAGACAGACGGAAGAGCAGTAGGGTTAGGGTGAGGCCCGTTCCAGAGCTGTGGCCGGAGCCATTATCTCAGCACAGCGGGCCCAAGAATGAGCAGGATGATCAAGAGGACGGCGATGACTTTGTCTTCCGGCCAGATAGCGAGGAGAAAGAAGACAAGAACTTTGCCTTCAAACCTGGTAAATATGAGCGGAAATCAAAGGGGAAAGGGAAAGAGAAGATGGGGAAGATAGGGAGGGGCGATACAGTGGCCTTTGCTAGACCAGACAGCTGCGCTATTATGTGATTTCTATTCTTATTCTATACCTTAGCTTTCTTGTTAGATCAACTTAAGCTACATTCCTCACCAGGCTTCCTTTTCCTCATTTTCGTTCTTTCTGGGCGTATGTTTCTTCGGTTTATGGCTTTTCTTTGGCTTCCGTATACCTGAGTATTTTCCTTCATCTGTCTATTCGCAAGCACATCCAACATGCCGAAATTTCCTATGTATAAAAAAAAGCCTTGTAACCTTGTGGCCGTTGCTGCCGCATCTTCCTATAGTCTCCCTTCCTGTGCCCCCCTGGGTGACATTCTTAGCTTCACTTCACTTCACTTCACATTTCGCAAGCGGCGGCAGTGCGGAGCGCTTTTTCAAGATTGTATGGTTAATGTACCAGTATCCTCATTCGAAAACTTCATATTTGTACCACCTTCATCAGTTTTTTCTCCGTGGATTCATGCATCGAGTGTAGTTTACTCGAGTACGGTAGTGTATCCTGGACCCTGCATATTTCGTGCTAGCTCGGCATATTTTACCAGCCAGCCAGAATAAACCACACCTTCCAGTAAACTTCCACGTTTTCCCCCCAGGGCACTCTGCAGCTATGATAGCGGCAGTAGAATAGCCCTGAATCTAGTTGCTTGGTGCTTACTAGAGTACTAGTACTCGAGTACAAGTCTAAGAGCGAAAAGTAGTTACGTCACCGGTCTGGCGTGTGGTGGATGTTGGTGCTAGAGCAAAAGGTCGACTTTGCCACAGGGATGGGCATCTTGGATGGTTGGGTGGGACCATACAGTATTATGGCACGTGGGTAGGGTAGGGAGGTGGGGACCCCGTGTCCGGGTGGGGTTCTCGGTGGGATGGTGTGGAGAGGTGAGGGGGGAGGGGTATCATAAGGGTGGGCTGGATAGGAAAAGTTATCGCGGTATGATAATTATGATACCGGTATCATACTAAAAAAAAACTTGAGCCTATTATTGTGGTTTTTTTTTTTACGCCAAAACCGAGCCGTCTTTGCCGATCACTTTTCTTGCTCCTAGAAAATTCGGGGGTTTCGCTCTCTGTCGAATCAAGCCCGGGGGTGGGGTGCATGTACCAGTAGAGGGCGGTTTTCAATAGAGAAAGTTGGATAGAAGGCTTAACTTATGGAATTGAGAAACTACCGATGACCTAGAGCAAGGGTGCCTGTCATGTGCATTATGTATGGCACATATAGAGAAGTCTCGAGTGACAACACCATTGTGTAAAAAAACGTGTTATCGATTTGAGGACTTTGTATGATACTTCAATGAAAGAAGGGAATAGTGGTGATAATTTTTTCAGCTTCTTGATATTCGCTGGGCCGATAGTGTCGGGCCGTGGGTTTCTGAGGATTCCTGTTTTAAGCGTGAAGTAGCCGACGGTCCCAGTTTTCTGGGTCCTACTGTACGAGTAGTTTGTGGGGTAGAGTGTAAGATCATGTGGGGTCACTCGTAATTGTGCTTCTGGAGAGTTATTGGGGTTTTGTTTGGGGGATTTTCTACGGGAGCACAAGTGGTATGATGTTGTAGCTTGAATAATGGAAGGGGGGAGGTCTGGGTGACTGACATAGATCCTGGTGAACCCCAACTCATTGACCCTGTGCAAGTGCTGGTTGGAACGTTAAGTGAACAGTTAATTTAGATTGACCAGCGAAATTATCCGTGCCTTGCGCGAAAATGTCTCCCCCGGCACTTGTGACTTAAGTTACTCGAATACTCGAGTAGCGCTATTGAGCCTTCCAAGAGGATCCCTTCGAAAGTTTGCACGAGTATGAGCAGAGTCCCTCTCTCCGACCGCAAATATCCGAGCAGCAGCAGCAGCATCGAGAGGGCTGTGTCGTCGGTCAGCTGGTACAGGTGCCAGGGAAGATGTTTCCTTGCAAGGCAGGGATCATTTTTCTGGTTAGCTGATCCCTGTCTTGTGGGAAAAAAACATCTCCTCCCTCTGGAAGGGTATTTATAACTAAAACCTCAAATTCATTTGCCTACATAAGGCTAAACCTTCATGCTGGTCAGCCTGAATAAGCCCGCCGTCACTAATAACGTTTGGGTTTCCTGTGATGTCATCTTGCGTGCGACTTTGTGTTTGGATGAATTGGGGCTCGCTAGGTGTTCTACTGGCTGACCGTTAGGAGGAGATTCCAGCAGTCATGATCGGAACAGCCGAGTGATATGCTGTGAAGATGTCCAAATTGAATTGATGTCTTTTCCGGACATTGGGCTATATGCCTAATACGGGGCATCAATGATCAAATTACCTATCACTGACGGGTGATGTGGGGGTGTAGAAATGTATTGTAGCTTCCGTCGGCGCGATGCATTTCCTGCTACTGGTGGTTGTTTTTGACACTGGCACCCCTTGTTCGGGGACGAATGACGCCCAACTTTAAGACGGGGTGCAATGCCCTGGACGGGTCTATCGTAAGTCATGAATATTGTATACTGGTGGTCTTCAGTTATACGCTTACCGGCTCACGGGTGCCTGATGGCGTTCGTTGGTATATCTGTGGTCTGCAACGCCCCTGCAACCCATGTCCTATATCAGCAATAAAAGGTAATTTGTTGTTGATGATATCCCACGTGTGAATGCTCTAGACTAAGGAATTTTGTTGTTAGATCTCACTGATCAGCGATTATGATCTCTGTTTTTTTTTGGGGGGATGTCCCTGTTCTGCTAATGCATTCAATACTGAGAAATGTAATATTTGGGATCAGGCAGGGGATCAAAAGTGCACTTGCGAGTAGCATGGGTATCTATTACCCGCAGTAATGTTCCGTGAAACACCTAGCCGGCACAGTGGTTTGGATGCTTGGGAACCAATTGGCGCCTGGGCAATTAGCCGGACCCTGGGAATTCAATTTGTATCAAAGTGAGTTATTGTTAAGCAGTCAGTTGTGTAGGGTTGGAGAATTCAGGAACCCTGACCTGCGGGAATTAGGAGACTGGAGATCTTGGCTTTCCTGCATAGGGCTGTAGAGAAAGTTATGGGTGCGGTTCATCTAAAGTGCAGACCTGTGGAGATGTAACAAGTAACACTCAACCCTGCGAGGAATAATGGCTATGTGAGGAGGGCTGTAATTACTCAAGGCTCCGTGTTCAATTCATATCTGGGAAAAATCTTTTATTATTCCCGTTAAAACCAGAAAACTAAAGAAGTTGAGCGTGGCGCCTTGAGAAATTATAGCTTTTATGATATGACCCTGACTCCTTACGGGGTTGAGAGTTACATGTTGCATATAGCCAGGTCTGCGGTTTAGACGCACTGCACTCATATCATGCGAGGTGGTAGAGTCCGACCCTAGGCGATGCCCTTATTGTAGTGCAGGTCGGCGATCGACGGAGCAGGAGAAGGGAGGAACTATTTTGCCCCATGGCTTGGGGCATCATCAGCAACTTCTGAATGTTATATGCTATAAGGGCCCTCTAGTGAGAGCACAGATAGTAGGACTCACTCGTGGTCTGGGACATCTGCGTTTGCTCTCATAGTCGTTGGCTCACTGTAGTGTTTTGCTCACCGGGGCGTTTTGTTGTTTGCTCAGGTGTTTTGAATGCAAAATACCCTTTCTTCCTTTGCTGTGTTCAGCCTGGATTCCCGGAGTTGCTCCGTTTTGGGCAGGAGGTGGGAGTCTGCCTAGAGCGAGCAAGAAAGAATGCGTAAGTTGGGTGGGGGGCTTCAGGAGGTAACCTTACCAGAGGATCCAGGCTTACTTTTGGCTATTCAAGGATAGTACTGTGAAATTTTATTTTGATTTTCTTAGTTAATCCTCACCTAGTAGGCTGGGTTAGATACCGGTATCGTATGACTTCATGACTTTTGGACTTTTTTCGCTAGATCCTTCAATTGTTTAGGAGCACAATCTCTGCGGGAATTGCTGTTTGGCTTTTGTAGCACTATTACGAATTAGCAGTGACCCTCTCTAGGCTTGCGATGGTGTTTGACACGTGACTAGCACTTATAAAATATTTTACTGAAATAAGGATTAATTGGGGATCTAATTGAACTACCTAGTTTGTGAGTAATCTTCCGCACCTAGTTCCAAGTACGGATAGGAAACACTTTTGGGAGAATAAAAGGCTCTACTCGCAATTGTGTGGTTGTAATGCTGTATTTCTGTTGGGAGTATATATCAAGTTAGATACAGGCGGAATAATAGGTTTATTGGGCAACAGATTTGGGGACAGAAAACCAAAGGGTTAAGTGCATAAAGAAGGTTTGCGGACAGGATTTCAGGTAATATAACTACAAAAAGGAGCAGCTTCATTGTTGGGGCGGCTGAACCATTGAGTAATGTCACCAGTGCCCAGCATGGTACTAGTTTTTTTCCTTAATGCGCTGATTTCTTCAGGTTGCCCTTGCCTCTAGAATTAGGAATAGCGTGTGGATAGCAGGCTGTTATTGCTATATTGTTTTTCTTCCATGTAATCATGTGGCTTCCTCGCCATGCTCATCATTTGTCCCTCATCGTTGCCTGGAGTATAGATACTGATTGAATGGTGATGAAGTCAAAGAATGGCTAGCAAAGTAACATGAGCTCTTATACTCCTATGCTTTAGCCTGTTCTCTGACGCGGTGGTGTAGTATGTGTGGATCAGTGGGCCTGAGCCCTGCACGAGCCCTCGCTCTGGATCGACTTTTTGGGTAGAGTTTCTGCTGTTTTATAGTGGATGCAGTTGCAGTTTCCTATTTATCTCAAAGCACGATATAAATCCTGTTCAATGATCATTGATACCCCCCGCGAAACCAGCATTATATCCTTTATGTTCTGCCTGTGTTATTTAGGACGGCTATCTTCCTTAGTTGAGAGAAATGGAGAGGCTAATAGTGCGAGGGCGTTAGGGCGTTGTGTGCGGCAGTGTAACGGTGAGTTATACTATGGGTATGGGGAATCCGTTTAAACAAAAGGCTTCACTTCAGAGAGCCTCTTCAAAATTATCACGTGATACCTTGTTTATCATTCAAGAGGATTTCGCTAATCTTTGCTGCTATACTGCACTAGCGCGGCTAAATTTAAGCCGGACACTTTGTATAGGAATTGCCACCTTAAGTGTCATGGCTTCAACTCGGCCGCGCTGGCAGTGTCAGGAAGGTAATACATAGCCTTCGTTTTTGGCAGTTTGAGGTGCTTAAATATCGCTCTGATCCCAGCCTGACTGCGATCTGCCTTCCCACGGTTATGGTAGCGACAAGGTTAATACGCACATGTATCAGCATAACTACTGTGAATAACATGGACCAGAGTAGGTGTCGGAATAGTTAAGTGGTAGCGATGGGGTACCCCGACAGCCCTTCACAACACCCAGCCTGGTTGATTAAATGGGTGAGGCCTTGATTTTGTATATGAATTGCAAGACCTGGGGCTAGCATAAATAGCTAAAGCTATGCTCTAGGCTTTCCTCCTGGATAGTATCTTCTGCAGCGGTTTGTGAGGAGCTGACGGTCTTGATTCCCAATAATCGCTGGCCGACAGTGTTACTAAGGCATTCCGGGGGATTTGCCCCCCGGGTGTGCCATCTTCGGTCCATGCATATACTTTGAGCGTGAACCCCCCCGCTCCTGAGGATTCCTCGGTTTTGGGTTAACATTTTCTACTTTGTTTATTTGAGATCTTGCGTTTGGTCGCGGGATAGAAAAACGGGAGAGGATAATTCTGCTAGGTTTTAGTTTGCAAAGGTTTATTGAGGGGGAACTTCCTTGCAGTCATTTCCTAGGTCGTGCAGTTCCACACTCCGCTACGAGGCTAGCAATGCTTGGGACTAACAAATCGATCTGGCCCTTGGCACTGGGTGGATGTTGGACTGCTGCTTATGGTATGACATGAGGATGGAAGACCTTTACAGCATTAGTAGGAGGGAGTTTAAACTTTATGCTAAGATTAGAGACGAACGGCTCGAAAACTTCAGGCCTGTCAAATTCAATACAATGCGAAACAAGATATATTATAACACCGTAAAGTGAGCTATATTCGCCCCCCCGCAAACTCGTGAAGCCCTCTCCATTCCCCCCCTCCGCCAAGCATAACCTTCATAAAGCCAAATCCCAGTCCGGCACCCAACTTCGCAAACATGGCCATCACTCCTATTACGTGCTACTCTTCGTAGTATCGACCGGCCCCTTCGGTCTCTATACCTTCGTCTATGACTTGGAAGCACGTACAACTGAAACTACAAGAGAGACTCAAGGTGCCGTGGCGCAGGAGAAACCAGAGCGTGCGGTGGAGCGGAGTTGGCATACTAGATTGGAGATTAGAGCCTTTTTGAGTGAAAGGGGGAAGGAGGAGCTAAGTACCGGTTGCGTGCTTTGGTTTGGGGTAAGGGTGAGCTTTTGTATGTAGCTAGATATGTCTGAGAGGGTTTGTCTGATATGTCTATCTTGGTATTGGGAGGAATGTTTGGCCGGTGAACAACTCAGATAAGGGGTTTCGTAGAAAATTTGGTATCTCTAAAGGACCTCGATCCTTTTCTCATCCTGTGGGTGGTATTGGAAGTGTGTTGTAGTGGCAGGGAGGGGGGGAGCTGTTCTGCTCAGGCCGGTGAGTGATGCTCTGATATTATCCTTTCATTCTTAGGCGGCGGAAAACAGGAGGGATGCATAACCGTGCATGTGCAAGAGGCCTATTCCCTAGAGGGGGGGTTCGGTGAATGACTCTTCGGATGTTAGAGATTTTAAGGCTGCTAAAGTGCACGGCATCATAGGTACTCACTCGAGAAAACTGGAGGCCTAAGGCTCCCCGTACTATTCGCTAACTCATACTCGAGCGGGGTATCCGGGGGGGGACGAGGTTTCTTGGCACTAAACCGATGGCTATACCGTATGTGAGGGCCTTCTCACCCGCATGAAATCTCCTGGTGGCGGTAGTCTGTGTTGACTATACTGGATGACAATGCTCTCTTTGCTCCAAATCATTTTCTCTATTCCCAAATACCTTCCGAATTGGAAAGTATGAGCACTGGGGATCTAGAACTTTCCAAATGTGTCTACGGCTTACTATGTGGCGAGGGAGAAGCACACGGCTTCTGTTTATAACACTTAGATGTCGGCCGGCTGCGGCAAGGCTACAAAGCACCTCTATAAAACCATAGGCCTTCATAACTCCTCCCCTTCACCCCCCCTCCCTACTTCCACCTCGGTATCTAGATGTCATAACTCCCATTCAGAATCTATTCCTCTCTCCTTCGCCTCCTTCCCTCCCTGGATACCGCTTTCTTAAGCAGCAATGACAGAATTTACACCAAGAACAGTTTATTCAAACCTGTGCGTTTGCCCCACCGACGAGAAATTCAAGGACTGGATCCGCCAGGAGGTCAGCTCCTTCGGTGGGGGCAGCACATATATGGATCTCGACATATTCAACCTGGCAGAAGACATCCTCTCGGGCACCGCGGTCGAAAGCAACATCGTAGCGTTCAACGCCGTCATCGCTTGGCGCGTAGAAAAACAAAACGAGATCATGGCCCTAGTAAACCAACTGGTTGAGCGGGATATAATCCCTGAATCGGCCGCGCATTCCCCGATTCAGTTATTGCCGATTTCTAAGGCGGCGTATCAGAATCGGATGACCATGATTAAGCTTGTGCCTGAGTTACTGGATAGGTTTGAAATCCCTGAGGCGGAGGACGAGTTACAAACCAAGTTTAATGCACCGCTATATTGGTTCGCGATTGTCTTGGCCAGGGCGAGGCTCGAGGCCCCATTCAAGTGCGAGTTGAGGAAGGTAATGGGTGCGCTTGTGGATCTTGGGATAGCGAAAGTGCCGACACAGTGGGAGAAAGATGAGTGGGTTTCAAAGATGACGGCGGATACCGAGCTGGAGAAGGAGACGATGTATCTCGGCGCGGACGAGATAACTAAAGACTTGATAAAGCGGAAACCTTATTTCGGGTGGAGGTTGCCTCCCTACGACGTTTGCGAAGTCACTGAGGAAGCCGAGGCCGAGGCCGAGGCGAAGGAGGCGGTGGTGGTCGTTACAAGGGATTTGGATAGTGGTGAGGAGCATGGGGATTCAACTGCGGTGGGGTTTGCTGATATTGAGGATAGGAAGAGAGGAGGAGCGCGAGTGGGAGCGGCAACCAGGGGCGTGCTGAGAGATATTGGACTGATTGTTACTTTGTTCGCGCTTTTCATCATGGTTAATGGGATGCCATTGGCTTTCTTGGTGGAAATCGAGAGGATGCTGGGCAGGGTGGGCTATTGGACAAAGTCCATTGGGAAAGAAACATTGACATTGACGTCGTCGCCAGAGTAGCCGTCTTGCTTATTTTATTTTGTTCTAGTTTCTTTCCTGATTCTATTTTTCTTATTTGGGGGTGGGTATGGCATGTTGGCGGGAGTTTAGTAGTGTGGATGCACATGCGTTGAGTTTGGTATATCAACCTGATCTCTTTTAATGACTGAAGTCTGCTACTAAGAGCGTTGTCTCCGAGGGTACTGTTATGAAATGAAACCATATTATCTCCGTCGTGAATTCATTGACCTCCGCCAGCTTCAGTCGCACTTTTCCAACTTCCACCTATCCAAAAATCGAGCGCCTAATCAAATTCCATCAACCCTGCAAACGCACCGATTCAAACCTATGCTTCTTCTGCCCGAGTTTTCAACTCTACTTTTCTACATTTTGGTGCCTGTGCACTCCCAACCATCACAAGTGGGCTCGCTGGGAATGGCGTTCCCCAGTGAGGTAGTAGAAAATGAGGGGCCCCTTCTCTTCCTGACATTAATAATACTTGGTAGCAGGAGACGCAATAGAGAGAACCCCAATACTTCACCTACGCAAATGCAAGTATTGGAGAAGGAGTACCTCCACATCTTTTACTGATGAAGGAGTTCCTTATTTTGAATACACTCCCTGGCCTCAATTCAGACTCTTTTGAAAACTCTACCGATGAACACTCAAAATCTGAGATGGGTAGTACATGAACTACCGGTAGATAGTCTAGGAAGAGTGGAGGAACATGTAACGCTCTCTTACAACTGCGGCACAATTGCCTACTAAATTGGGAAGGACTCAGCCAAGGGAGTGGCTGAGTCTGAGCCCATCCTGCAGAAGGAAACTACGGTACTATACCCCAACGGCCAAACACAAGAGAAACACTCAGGCAGGATCTACTCAACCTCAGTTGGTTGTGGTTAGGACGAACATGGCTTAGAAGATACCTGCTACCTGAAAGGGAAGGGCATTAGGTGCGAAGTACTCGAGTACTAATGGGCACCACAGGCACCGAAAGAGGTCTATTTTCTAGTATCAACAACACAGGCAAACTACCTGCCGATCAGGCCTGGATCAAAGTTAGACTATTGATTGTGATTGCCTCAACCCTTATAAAATAGGAATATAAGATTCTAACCAACCCCTAGGTCACATCCAACAAGTTAAATCAGGAAATAGCTATTACTTTAGTACTGGGTATAAATTCATAATATGAGGTGAAATAGCGGGGGTTCACTCACACAATGCACAGTACCATCAGACCATGAGTGAAAAAATGAGCTCCATTCCGCAAAGCTCTGACAGACATGCATGTTACTATCCATACTATTTTATTGCTAGCAATTCTGAATACTGTAGAGGAACTTGACCAGGAAGTCAGAGTGGTCCTTTCTACCACCTACCAGGCTATACCTTAATGTGTTGCCATGAATTCTCCTATATTTTAAGAATAGATCAATGGATTTAATAATAAAAAATTAAAAAATTACCTATTCAAACCTCCCGATTACTGCCCTAGCAGGGAGAATGAAAGAATACCTTCCCCAAAACTAACTCCCAAAGTACGACCTGACCGCGTCGACCCTCACATTTTGACCCTCACTTCTTCTCTAAATCACTGCCATTATACGTATACTAGTACTACCACAACAGGCCATCTCGGAGAGCCGTTGCTGTTGTGGCAAGAGAAACCTCGAATAGGCTTCCCCACAAGGCCATATTTACCCTAGTACGATGATATTTAGTGCTTAAGCCATCGCTCGAGATATTATAGCAACTGTGCCTCGAGTAGCTGATCCTTCCGCAAAAGTAGCCTCTGTAATAGCTTTAACAAGTAAAGTATTCCCATCCTATAGCATTCCATATTGACCCTCATATTCTAGACTTTATATCATATTAGGGAGTAGCGATACGTAAGGGCAGCCGCTCTTCTTTAGTGGGGCCCTCCCTCATGGCGGATGGATCCTGAAGTATGTCCCTTGCCCTGGAGAGGTGCGGTTCCGGCTCCGAGTGGTATTTCGATATCTTTACTGCTCTCTAGTATTCATGGATCCTATATCCTCTATCCTTTTAACAATTGTCAAGGCTCTGAGCTAAATGAGGGGTGTGTATCCCTCTTGGGAACTATGGTAGTATAGCACAGCACTCACTAGCAAAAGTTCCCGAATTTACTTGTATCTTATCCGATATCTAGGATCTCACCACATTGCTAGGGGCCCCGAGGTAAAGTTAGGGGGTTTCTCACTAGAACGAAGCTTTCTATTGTGCTATTTCTTTGACTAACTTGGCCCTTAGCAGTCGGCCCAGGGTACTCCGCATATTATCACTTGATACTCGACCGGCACACGCTAAGACAGAGTATTTGCGTCCTAGCACTGCTGTGGAATTATTAGCGTTTCCACATTTTCCAGCTCCGGGGAGGGGACGATAGTTAGTCCGGGGGATGCCATCAGAGCACAGTGCTGGATCCTAGGGGAAATTGTCATTAATCAGTTGGGACGGTTTATGTCGTACTAGGAGCCCGAGCTAACCGGATAAGAAGGGGACCATATCCAAGATAAATAGAGGAAACTTCGTACCTGGGGGATCATTGATTCGGCGCTGGTGCTCAGGGGCTGATTTGCACTACGGTAATTTGCATCCACTACTTTCTCGAGGGAAGGCCAAGAAAACATAACCTCATGGAAGAAAACAACGTATACCAATAACAGTTTGCTGTCCACACACACACTGTTCCTATTTCTAGAGCTTGGATGACAGGAATATCAGTTCAGCATAGGAAATATGTGCCTAGCAATTCATAGAGGGTTGCTAGAAGTATCTGAGTATCACTAGGATGGGTGGCCAGGGGTTGTCTGCTACCTCTCACTGATAAGTTATTCGCTAGGTTGGGGGGGGGGGGGTGAGGAATTGAAAACGGGTAGAATAGACTAGAGTATTTGGAAGGTATAGGGGCCTTGGGCCCAGAGACGTTACCGTATCCGGCAAGCATAAATGTATGATAGAGGAGTGTTACAGTGCACTATTCATAGCTTATAATAACTTAATATCAAACGTTATGAATCTTATTACCGTGTAAGGAAGAAATCCTGTGTGTCGAGTGCGAGTGATAACCTATGGCTGCAAAGGTTCTATAGGGGAGAAGAATGATCTTGGGGTTTAGGTGGTTTTCATGGCCTCTGGTTCCGGCCGTTCGGGCTCGCAATTTTTCGATTTCGTTGAGGTGTGCCAGAGGTCACAGCTGGAGGCCCGGCGGAGAGACAAATGTCGTATAACCAGCAGGGTCCAAAATAGTGCTCCAATAGATTAGGGCATGCTCCAGTTTAGCGCAGGTTCTCGAGTTTATGAAAGTAAGAAGACACAAAAAGCACAAACGCCTATGTCCAAGTATCCAAGCACGTGATAGCGTATATACAACGCATCCCATACAGCCAACCTAAACCACTATCCGCACCCAATCATCGTTTCCCTTTCTTTTTATCCTTCTTTTCCCTTTTCTCCTTCTTCTCCACAGCGCCCCCACTCGGCCCGCCAGCATCCATGCCCATGTCCTTCATCATCTCCTTAAATATGTCATCGCTCACGCCCCCACCACTCAAGGCTGCCGAATGCGTAGGCAAAATCGTGCCCATCTTCCACCCTCTCGGGACAGCAGGAGGCTCCGGCGGCTTCCCATCCGTTGGGAAATTTGGAATCCTAAGCCTTAGCGGATCGTCCGGCATCGTTGGATTCGCCTTCAAAAACTCTCCGATGGTCCTAAACAGCAAGAACTTGTTCTTGATGTTCCCAGTTGGCTTCCCATCCGCTTTAAACAACACCCTTACACGGCCCGGGTTTGCCCAGTCTTTTGGATGCGTCTTTCCAGGCTCGAAGACGGTTTTTAGGGATAGGTATGCACATGCGTCGACAATGTTGCGGGCGAGTGGATTGGGTATTGCGTGGGTTTTATCTACACGACGGCCTTGGGCACGGGACCGGGTGCTATCGAAGTATACTGGATAGAGGCATTGGTAAGTCTTGTAGGAACTCTCGTCCGCAGAGACGTACTGGGTCTGGGGGTAGTTGGATCTGTTTATTCCGTGGGGGATTGCGGTCGGGTCCATTAGAGTTGGGTTCGCAGCCGCGGCTGCGCGGGGGTCGAAGAGGGAGATATCCATTTCTTCAGGGTCAGAGTCTTCGACTTCTTCGATTTTGACGTTTCGTGACATTTCTTTTTTCTGTTGGGTCTGTATGTCCTGGAGGTTATTTGGTCGGGAGGGATGAGATTAGAGTCTATGGTGGTGATGGGTGGGGGATCAAGGAGGAGGAGGCTCTGGCGGATGGCGGTTGTGAGAAGAACGCTTGGCGTGCTGATTGGGAACCCAGTGGCTCCCAGGGACAACATTCAACTTGGAAAGCCCCCGCCAGCTACCCATACAAACTGCGACAGAACACCTATCCCACGCTACCGTCGAGATCACTAAAAGCAAAACATCATGAACGCCGAAGAAAAGGACCTTCAGATAAACCCCGTTGTCCCTGAAAATGTCATCCACAATACAAAGGTTTGCTTACATTCCCTTTTTTCATGTTCTTTTTCTGGGCCTCCTTTACTAACCCCTCCCCAGACAATCACCGACATCCGTTCCCTCACCTCCTCAATATTCGGTATCGCTGCTGGTATCCTAGGCCTAGAGTCGTACTCAGGCTTTATCTTCTACCTCCTCGGCTCCTCCATCGTCTCGATACTGATGGTAGTCTTCCTTGCGGGTGGGAAACCACAAAACTATTTCCAGAGCACGAGTGAGATATGGACTACGGAGGTGTTTAGTGGGAGCAGCCTCTCGTCGTTCATTTTGACTTGGACGCTCTTTTTCGGGCTATTACGTGCTTAGAGAGGAGGGAAACAAATTGGGAAATGGGATAAGGTGGTATTGAAGGGGTGTTTTTTCTGAATGCTTATTTGGGAAATTGGCGTCGTGATGGATCGTTAGAGGGTGAAATATTGTAATTCTACTACCTTTTCCTTTGCTAGATAGTTCTTACCTACTTTTGAGAGGGGTGGGGGTGCACGTTTGATACCTTGTAGTGCTTTCGGTCTTTAAGAATGCAATGCTAGTAGAGAAAACTTGCCTCGTAGTAGCTCACATCCTGTAATAACACGTTATCAATATCAAAATAACGAATTATTTTTCATAATACTACTAGAATACTACCTAAACGCCCTCATAAATTTCTATGCCTTGCATCAGGCTCCGAAAGGATATCATATCTCACCATAAAGGCTCCAGCTGTTGTACGATAGCATAAAATTGTTCAAGGCCCAAGACAATACAGACGAGATTGATAAGATCTGATAAGATCTGATAAGATAAGCTCTTTTCTTTCAACTTGGTCAAGGTTCCAGCAAGTCTCAAGCTCCAACTCATGCACAACCACCGCATCAAATCCAACTTTTTTCTCCAATCCTACCTTGGGACCGCACAAATACTCTCTAAATTTTCAGATCATGTCCACAGCTCCTCCGCTCACCACAGCCCCTACTACTGCGCCAATAAAGGTTGACCGTCGGCGCACAACCCCCTTCCTACTGAAGCTCTTCTACAGACAAGGCGGCTTTCACCGGTTCGATTACCCCATCTCCCCTATCTTCCCCCCCGCGAGCACAATCCAGCTAACCAAAAAAATTAAAAATGCTATGAAACAGCCTAGATGACTTCCATGCACACTCCCAACCCCGTGAGCACGTTACAATCTACACCTGGCGCGACTGCACCCTCAACGAACTAAGCATGCTCCTCTCGCATGCGCTGCCAAACATCTGCCCACCCCGTTCCCGCTGCGGCTTCCGGCTTATTTTTGCGGACACGCGGTACAACACGACGCGCTACACATCAAAAGACCTAGGCGCGGTGGTGCCGAATGGCGACGCGGGGCTGGAAAGTGTTGGCCGGAAGACGCTCAGTGAGGTTTCATTTGTCGTAGGGGATTGGATCGACGTGTGTATTTACCCCGAGGGCCATGGCGGGGTTGGAGCTACGGGGAATGGCAGGAGCGGGTTTGGAGGAGGCAGGGGTGGGGTCTTGGGTGGGCCGCGGGAGAATGGATTTGGTGGATTCAGAGTTCGTGGAGGTGCACGTGGGGCCGCCATGGGGGGGGTAAGTGTTCCGAGTGGTGAATGGAGAAGGGGTGAGAGGGTTGAGGATAATGTTCTGTTGCAGGAAGGGGGGGGTGGTGGTGGCGGCGGGAGGAGGGATACTGTTGCTGTGGGCAGAGGCGGTGGCGGATACGGCAGACGTGGTGGAGGAGGAGGAGGAGGCAGAGATCGCAGGTATAGGGATTAGACAACGAACGCACTATCAGGGTGGCCCGGCGTGGTCGAGTCGCTGTACTTCTAAGGGATGCTTTCCCTCCTCATCTATCTTTCCCCTCTTTCTAACCGTTTCATTGTAATGTAGAGTACCGTATAGCTACTGGATTTGGTTGGGGTTTCTTTTATTTTTTATATCTTTTTCGCGTCTCAAAATTGCGCTTTTGGGGTGGACCTGTTTTGTTGCCTTCCGCTAGTGCGTTATCTTTCTATCATAGAGACCAACATGTAGCTCCAGATATTTAACGATAGCTACCGTGCTGTACAAGTAGAAACCTCAAGACCATTCTAGCCTTCCGTCGAGAATGGGAGAGGGAAATATATAGTCTCCCGGAGACCAATGTCATACCCACGTTCCTACCATCCATTCTAACTCAACTCCAACATCAGAATTTACCGGGAGAATCAATTATTAATTACTGTTATATCCCTCATCCCTCATAAAGCCAACCCTAGGGCCACAGCCCTCACGCAACAAACCACAATCTGCCTCCCATACTGCAGATCCCCCATTTATGCACCATGATTACAGCACAGCGCAAAACAAAACTGAGCCCAGCCCAATAAATGATAAGAGTGTTTCCCCTTCCACCCTTACCTAATCTCACGCGTAACGTAACTCACGTGTTGCCAAGCCGCTGCGCGTCAACCAAGTATTTCCTTCCCTTCCTCTAGCACTGACTCCGATATTAAGATCACATTATCTCCCCCCATCCATCAAAAAAACAAGCCAAACCCTTCCATTCCCTCCCCCCTCTCCCCCCAAAGAATCAAGAAAAACAAAAAAAAAACAAGGAACACAATCCACCTCTACAAAATACCAAAAACCCACAACCCCCACTATATAAAACGAAGACTCAAAAAATGACCCTCTACGGTTGCCCCCGGGAAGTCTACCACCCTCTAAGCTCCCGTGCGGAGCCCACTGCAGTTCTGTTCTACGAATCCAGTGACGACGATGATGGGGACCTGGTCGGCTTGGTCGGGAATAAAACCCCACCAGCGGCTTCTCCGAAGTCGTCGCCAAAGAAGATAGTTCCTAGCGCAGGCGCTGTTCCTCCACCAGCTGTGAAGGCGAACGGGCATGCGCAGGTGCAGGAGGGGGGGGAAGTAACAACGTCTGGGAATAGTGATAAGAAGGAATTGGGGGGGGGCGGACCAGTTGCCCCGCCGAGTGCTAGTAGGAGGCAAATTGGGATGGGAGGACTGGGGCTTGGAGTGGTGGTTAGGCCTGAGAATACCTTTGGGGGTCGGAGTCCCTTTCGGAAGGGTAAGGGGAGGGGGTGTGATGCTCGGGGTAGAGGGAAGAAGGAGGATGCGGGGAACGTGGATGATGAGGAAGAAGAAGAGGAAGTGGAGAGGAGAGTGAGGATTCCTGGGAGTTTTGATTTTGATGATTAGAGGAGGGGATGGGATGATATAATGAGAGGTTCGGGTCAATCGCTTGTTGTATCATACCGCACTATACTGCACTGTGATGTATGCCTTGGTGTTGGGAGAGGGCTTTTTCTTTTCGTGGATTATTGGTTAGGGGGTTCGGTGTCGGCGTGAGGTGATAGTGATGTTCGATGGACTGTATGATATGATGAGTAATGTCCTAAGGGTTCAGGATCAAAAAAGGGAGATTTCATTATCAGGTTACTAAGACCAAAGGTGACAAAAATGGAGAAGCAAGATCGAAAGGGCTTTTTCTAGGACCAAGTCTTTTTTTTTCTAGGACCAAGTTCAACTAGCCATCTCCTAATTACAATTCACCCCCACTATGGCCTTTCCTCTTTGTCTCCCTACCCCAATCTTAGGCCTCCGTCAGGTGAGTAACAAGTCCAGACAATATGGCAATTCTCATGTCATTTCCTTCAGCATCAGTATCCATCCCTCCTTCCTCAACCTCCGCAGGTGCCGGCTTCAAGAGCCCACTCTCATCCAACAACCACCCCCTCTCTGCAACATACTCCTGCAACCCGGGTTCGTCACCCTTAAAGCCCAAGTAAACAGCAGCGTGAACTGGAGAAATACTCGAGTATGCCTTCGATAGCAGTACCACCGTCTTCTGTCGATAATAGCCCTTGAAGCGGGTGACAAGGGGGCTGACATGGTCGGACCAAGGAGCGGAATCGATAACGGTGTAGGTCTCGGCGTAGTTCCTGGTGTAGAGGAAGCGAAGGAGTGTGTATGTACTGATTAGCAGCGGGTCGGATTGGAGTGCTGGTACGGGGATACGCTTGCTGAGGAAACGTGCTTCATTTCTGTTTGCGGGGGGCTTTGTGTTAGCTTTTGTCAGCTATGAGGGGGCGGGGGGGTTACAAGTCATCGCAAAGGAAAAGGGCGAAGAAGTAAATGCTGTAGAAGTTTGATAGAAGGATGGCAGAATCTGATGAGAAGGGAGTTAAAGCTGCTTCTGTTTCCAGATCCGCGAGTATCTCGACAATGGTAGAGGGTATTTCGGAGGAGGATGCGAGGGTGGAGAGGTAAGCTAGGGAGAGTTTTTGAGTATCCTTTTCCGGAAGCATGGTTCTGGATGGCCTTTATTGAATGAGGGCCGGGGAAGTTGGGGGAACTTTCGATAGAGCTTGGTTCGTTGCTCGGGTTTGTTTCTACGATATGTGAGCTACCGTAGAAACTGAAATAATTGGGCCTCGAAAAATGCGGTTAATTTAAGGTATGTATTGCGAATGATCTTCTTGTCGCAATAAATAGGGGTTTCATTATTTCTTGGCAGCTAATCATAGTGAAGACGATGCCAACAAAGGAGAAAACTCTCCATAATTAGCTGCCAAGAAATAATGAAA
>Ga0307509_10000646_pt1 | contig 59244 bp, 43 predicted proteins | sample 10_EM_MG_FD_202245 | JGI IMG/M metagenome (GOLD analysis project Ga0307509, IMG submission 202245) | Populus trichocarpa ectomycorrhiza microbial communities from riparian zone in the Pacific Northwest, United States - 10_EM | ecosystem: Host-associated > Plants > Roots > Unclassified | place...
TTTCCCAGCGTACTCGTCAAGGACTGGTGTCAAGGTGACATTGGTGCTTGTGTATTCGGTGGGTCTTGTGTGTTTTGACAACAGACTGAAAGATAGAATGATGCCAGTAGTGCAGAGGATAGCAGTAAGATGCTAGCCATAGTGTTTTATCCCACGAGAGGACCATCCCAGCACACTTATGAAGCTCCAAGTTCAGTGGCCGGGTAGGATCGTGAGATTTTTGTGGTGTTTTACCCCGTCAACACCTTCCTAAATAGGAAGGCGAAAAGCGGGGTCCGGAAAGTAGTGGAGACGGAGCTTGCAATAAAAGAGAGAGATGATTATCAGTTTGTATACCGTAGTAGGCAGGGCTCTACTTGAGTGCGGTAAGGGGGTATTACCCTAAGCGCATAGTTCCACCATAAGGGAAACACCCGAGTAATCGGCCCATAAAATTTAGCAAAGGGGCAGCAAAAGATCATCCAGTGTATCATAAGAGATCCTTTAATGTGGAGAACAATATTGGCCCTTAGTGCTGTGGAAATATTGTTAGTTTGTGTAAACTCCCTTTTTGTCTCCACTCGCCCAAGATCCCCTCAAGATAGGAACACTCGCCGCTATAGTTGGCCTTAGTGGCTATGAGTTTAATCGCTTCAACTCGATACGGGCCAGCATCGCAGAGGGTATGATTACCCGGCATCCAATTTTATAGTGGGAGAGGCCGGTATTGTGCCGGTACCTTACAGTTGTAACATATGTATGGTATTAATACCATGTCTGTTTGCGGTACTGTAACACTGTATTATTGGAGTACTATGCACTATGCCCCTCCGAGATCCTACAACAGAGGCTGTAGCTGAGAGCAAGGAATACCCTGTCTACGATTACTAACAAGATTCTATAGCATTAACTCTCTATCTCCTTCCTTTATGCTCTCCACCGCGATATCATTGGTACGGTCCTATGATGCAAACCCTGGTAGCACCATTCAATCTCCTAAACCTTTACCGCTCCAACCACGCGGCAAGTGGAAGACTGGCAACCTCGATCGTGCTTTCAAGAATTCTAGATTTGGAGCGCGGCCTTTATTTTCACCTTATCACCGCTTTCATCTCACGAGGGAGCTACTCGTAAAATCAACGTCTTCCGGAGGACTGTTTAGCTGAGCTACTCGTACACTGTCTCGTATTCGTGAATCGCAGAGGTTTCCAAACGCTAAGCCCCCTCTTGTAACATCCACCCGCGCCGACCGCACCTATCCGAGGTGCTAGCTGCCGGGTCGCTAGTTCTATACTCTGGAATCGGCGGTTACACTCTTTCCCCTTGTGAAACGGCCTAAATCAAACCTCTCTTACAGCATCCCCCCCTTCCTAACGCTATCATTGCCCAACCGACACTATATCAAGCTTCTCATAGGGGCTCCTAGAGCACTATACCTGAGTATTTAGTTCCTTTATTATGACTAGGAGGAAGCGGCTAGTACGATGGCTCTGGGCCAGATTAAGATTCTGGCAGGCCAGCGTTTGGAGATAAGATGGATAAGATAGCAGGGGTGCAATATTAATAGAAAGATGAAGATAAGATTATACCAATAAGGCGATCCCGCATCTGATGCGGTGCCTGGTGCGTGCACATCGTGTTTCATGTCCGAGCAAGTTGAAAAATCCCCGCAAGGGGCATCAGTTTCGCACTTCCCTCTGGCAAGAGACCACTGTCGTGCCGTGCCTGGCTCTTGGGGCGTTGAGCATCACTGAAGGTTTCGGGCGTTGTTCCCCACAAGTTCGAGAAAATGACGAATCCACAATTTGCTAAGGCGTCCGGATGCTCAGGTACCGTACAACGAGCACTTACCGTAACCCGAGCCTTTTTGAAGGCTACGTTGGCTGGGCGAAAGAGAATTGTGCGAACCGTCCAGGTGAATGCAGGGTCCCGACAACCCACCCCGTTGTTCATATTCTGCAGCCTTCCCAACCAACACGATATTTGAAAATAAGCCAAGCGATATCCTGGAATACTCCTTCAATCTCCTGATGGTGTGGCTCGTGTCATCACTGACCAAATCACCGGTTGAAACAACAGATTCCCACACCGGAGCTCGAGCCTAGTCTTCTGAAAGGAGTGGGTAGTGGGCGGTGGGGAGGAGCGGCAAGGGGGAGTTCAGGAATCGCATTTCTCCAACTCTGACGTCTTTGTTCAGTGGTCCGTGCTCTGATTCAGGTACCAAGATCATGATCAGGGACAATGCAGTACCGATACCGCACAACTCAGGAACCGGGCTGCGACATGAGGCTAGCCTGGGTACGATAGACGTGAATAGAAAAAAGTGCACGGTGTTGAGGCGCAGCCGTGAGGCTCTACTCCGTGCTGCGGGATGGCGTGCGCATGCGCAGAATGGCGAATCCAGAATGCGCTCTACGAACACAGTGCCTCCTCATTGGTTATCAGCAAGCAAGGCCTCTTCTGAGGAGCGCTTCCTGTAACACCAACGAAGCTCTCGCTGGCTTATTTGGAAGAAATTACTTGTACTTGCCGAAGGGCAGCCGTTTCTACAACCCCATGGTCTGCGCCTCACCCGACAGAGCTCTGTTGCGGGGTGTGTGTGGCGAGCAGTAGCTATGTGACACGATTTACCGCGCGAACGTCGCAGGTCAGGGACTATCCAATTAAGTTTGCGCTCCTTAGAAGGAGTAGGCGAAAATCCTCATCCCCTTCTCCCACCGATCATAGAGTAGGCTTTTAAAAAGGTGGTGGTGCTGCCTTTCCCAAGGGTTTCTATTCGCAAAGATTCAGATTCTTCTTCTCATACGTGTTTTTTTCTTTCTTCCCCTTTCCTCCCCCTTTCTTTCGTTCCTTGATTTTTCTTTTCTACGGGTGAGTCGTTCCATTCCAGGCCTTGTCAGCCCCTGCTATGTACCGTACCGTACCCGAGTACAGTACGATATCATTTGATAGTGCTGTGGTTGGCGGAGACTTTTTTTACTACTAAAAGCGTAATCCTTCCTGACGTCGTGGTGATTTGTGCAGGCTGTGCCATACTTTCTTTCTTTTTTCACACTTCCCCTTGACTTAGCTCAGCCTGCTTCATCAACCTTAATTGTTTTTCCGTAAACATTGGCGCCTTCTTTACTTTCTTTATAAGAGCACTTGGACCTCCACAGCAACAATCATTCTCATCAGCAACCAACTTCATCTTACACTTCACTCGCCACTGCGACAGCATCACCAAAACACCAAAGAAAAACATTAAACTATCCAATATCGCAATTCGAACAATCAACTCACCTTAGAACTAGTCGGTGACTTTATACTACAAAAGACTATCCTACTTTGACGAGCTCGTTGCACTGTCATCCTCCATTACCCTACTCACTACCGAACGAATATCCCGAATGGCTGCACAAATGTCCGGCACGGATAGTGCACCCTTCCTCCCCCCCATCCATTCTACCCCGGCCCCCGCCAACGCGGACAATCAAGCTCTTGCACGCATCGCACCCCGAGCAGGAGTTCGCCAGCTCTCGGTAATATCTTACGATCCCCTGTCAATGCCGGGTACCCCCGGCCAGGGCGCCGGGATCGAGGTCAAGGGAAAAAAAGACAGGAGACCCGACGAGAAGACTCACACCTCCAGGCGATCCTCACTATCGTCGAGCCGGCTTAATATGGTGAGGGTCCCAGAGCCACGTACCGGTAGGCCTAAGGGGTCTCCCCCGAGTTCGGGCGACGAGGATGAAGGATCATGGAGCGATAATGGGAGTGATGCTGGAAGCTCCCAAGAGCGGAGGACGTACAATTCTACTGTGCACCAGGATTGGAGCCAGCGAGAATAAACTTGGATGGGAGGGGTCTCGAACTTAATATGTGGTGTCTCTTTTGGTTATGGTCTATTTGTTTTCGTGTGGACTATTGTATTGTAATCTTTTTATATTTTCGCGGGTTATGATTTCTTTATTGTACCCTAGGGTTACGGCTTCAATGTTTCGGGGGGGTTTGGATTTTCTTTTATCGGATTCTTTTTTTTGTCTTCTTATTTCGCATTTTTTATAGAATTTTTTTCCTTAGGCTCGGGTAGCTTTCTAATGATCGCGAATTCTTTCTCCTTCTTGTAAGCCTTGACGCTCTACTGGGCACCCCCTAAACCTCTTCTCTTATGCATGCAAGTTCTTCTCCCCGGGAAAGGACGGAAATCATACTTTGTATCATACTATGGAAAATACTCAGCCATGCTCGCACTACGGCCCTATGCCCCACCCCCAAACCTATATTTATCCCCCGCAATCTCAAAATAAACACCCCCCTGCAGAAGGGGGAAACATTTTCTGAGCTCTTGAGGAGAAAAGATAAAATAGGTGGGATAAATGATGCATAATTTGTAGTCCAAGCCGACTCCTACCCCGACTGAGCCACTCCCCCCAATACTCTGGTCCAAGCATTGTGCCAATTAAACCATCCGTCGGCGTATTACCAAACCGGTGTGTGTTAAAATTCTCACAACATCTCACTCGCCAGAAAACAAGCGTTGTCTAGGCAACACCAGCTAAAAGAAACAAAATTCCTTGCATACGACACAAGGACGAAGCACAATCCGGACGATCTCTCGCCGCCCTCTCTCCCGGAAAGGGTGGGGCTAGTGTATGTGCGTGTGCGTGTTGTGCGTGTGCCCGTGAGAACATCTTGAAATAGCAATCATGACAGGCTGACCTTCCGCTCAACCAGTGGACTAGGGACACGCCAACCACCACCACCACCTGCTCTTCCTCGTTCCTATGGGTTTAATGGGTAGATATTAGATGCAACACCTTTTTTGGGATCCGGATCAGAAATTAGCCTTACTAGAGAGTGCAGGGTAGAAAAAAAAATAGGCTGTTTATTGGCGGGGCTATTTTTGTTTCAAGAATACTTTTTTTTTGGTTATTGCTTTACTCTGTCTGCCGTGTATGTAAGTGTGTATGCTTGGGCTGATGTATGGTATAATAAAAACAGTTATTTGCATGTTTGGCTGTTCGTTAATGCCCTTCTGCGCCCCCTTTCCTCCCTTCCTTTTCTGGGGAAAGTTTGGATGAGCCAGTAGCAGCGCTGAGATTGGGATGGGGGTGGTGGTGGTGGTGGCGGGGGGTTGGTTTTGCGGTAAGGTATGCGTACCGTACCGAGGAACGAGCACCTGAGGATTGCTTCTTTGCTCCCTCCTCCACATGCATCTCGGGGTAGATTTCTGCGATGGATGGAAGTGTTGTTTGGAGGTATTTTTTCTGACTGGATAACTCGATGAATGGAAGCATAGTAGCCGGGGTTTAGAAAAATGTCACGGGGAAAAACGAATTAGTCATTTTGTGTTTCGGGGGGCTGGAGGAGGGGGTGCATACGCTCCAAAGGATTGATAGAGGAAGGAAGGAGGGGCGGAGGGGCGGAACGTCTTTTCCTCCCTTCCACGAGACAGTGCTGGTGCTTCAATAAACATTCCAGGAGATGGCGGTGATTGGTTACTGGGGGGGGTTGGTTTCGTCTTATTCAATTTTTTCAAGGAATTTTCTGTCTAATGACCCTCCGCTAAGCACCACTACCCCCGCTTACAGCGGCTTAGGTTACCAACCTATGTACAGTACCCGCCTGCCTTACCTTTTGTCGTAGCGTCCTGAGCCAAGTCAACCCGTCGACATTCTCCGACCCCCAAAACCACCAGTATTGGCCTACCACGAATTCGCTTACTCGGGACCCCTCATTCTTTCAAAGTCGACCGCCTCCACATATCTACATACATACATACTGTACTCGAGTACTCGTACACAGTCAGGTGCCCCGCGAGACCCAAACCGCACCGTACCCTGGTCCCCCCCGCCAACAGCCTAGGAAATTTCAAAGGAAAAAAACTCAAGACAAACGCACCCTTGAAACGCGCGTCACCGAAGGGGCGCCATCGTGCAATCACAGGAAATCACTCACGCACAGGTGACAAGGCACTCAGGGGTTCGGTATCTATGGATGGCACGGAGCGGGAGCGGGGGGGGCTGGGGTGCGGTAGTCACCCTGCTTCTTGTATGATGTTGTTCACGCGATCGCCGGGTTGGGGTAGTGGGTTGGGGTACGCATGCATGTGGTATGCATGCTTGTTGAAAATATTGGTATTCAGACATTCTACTCGGGTAATAGAGTTGGCAGTAAGAATTAAGATGTAAGTCAGACGGAAAAGGTTTATATTCCAAGCCCGCACTAATCCCCTTGGGCAAAAAGAAATAATACCTCAGTATATACCCTTGTGTTACAGCGGTTAGACGAAAGTTTTACTGATAGGATAATATGATACATTGTTCATGCCCCCCCCCCCTCAATAGCGTAATGTTGCTCCCCCCTTATGAAGCAAATGAGAGAAACGTGAGATGGAAGATCGTGCACCAGAAGTTAGAAACCAAAAAATCTGCCCAACAACTAGTGTCTTGTACACAAGCCTTTGGCATCAATAACTGCTCAAGCACAGGGGGCATCAAGCACCAGGGTTTTGGATACTAGCGCCAGAGTCCCACTGTGGTGTTTGGCTTCAGACGTAAGGATCCCGAGTTCCAGGTCAGATTATGTGTTAGCGTGGGTATGGGTTAGGAGTCCATCGAGATGGATGCCGGCAGTTTGGGAGGCAGGCATCGGCATGGGATGTCACTCGAACTCAGGTAATAGTGAGAGCCCCTTCGGCCTCCAGGTGTGTTTAAGGCTTCGATTGGAGGATCTATGAACAGATGAGGGGATTTTGACGATTTTTGAACGGTGGGTAGCCGTGGGTTCTCCGGCGATCTCTGGCTTGCGTTATTGTCACTGTGCTCGCGGTATCGAAGCGTTTTTAAAAAAGACTGATATTGCATACCGCCAAAAATTGACCTTTTTGTTTGGATCTCGGCCCTATGCAATAGCAGTCTTTTTTAAAAACGCTTCGGCACTGCGAGTATTTGGTTACCGTATGCGCCTTTTGAGAAATGGGTCTGAGCTCATGTATTTTCACTGCATGGGGGTTTTTATGCGGAGGGCAAGCCCAATGGAGGACCCGAACAGGAAGCTGTTAGTATGCACCGGTATGGTATGGTCTAACTTAGAGTAGTGGGCTAAGCGAAGGCAAGGAGTTTGCTGTGGCAGTACAGTACCGTACATGCACTGCGCTTTGGAAACATGGTGGTCGACATTCTATCCAGCTGTTATCTAAGCCACACACTATAAATTTCCACCACCACCACCACTGAACGCAACCTCGTAGAGCAGCGCCCCACTGCCTGTATTCCTTCCGGGTCATTCGCTCCTCCAGATCTTGTAGCCGGTGGCGACCAACCACCCTACTCCAGTAATACCAGGTCGCTTCCATAACCCGCCGACAGGTTTAATCTAGACAGCTTTGCATCAGGGAGCGCTTCACCTGCCCAATGCGCCTAACAAGCGATGTTGCTGATCTGACTTGAGGGTGGAGCACCGGGCAATTCCATATGCCGCTAGCCAATTATCTATGGTAGCTGGGGTAGCGGTTGATGCATATGGGTAGGCAAGTTCAAGCTGAGTGATACGCTGTGAGGGCTTGCTAGTACCGGTAGTGCAGCACCGAAGACGAACATCATAAGCTTAGCTAGGCTTAGGACGGATAGGTAGGGGGCGCTTACGGAGGTGAAAAAAAGCGGGGTCCGGATAGGTTCTCGGGATATTTCTGATGTCTTCTGTGTCGGCGGCCGGGGCTGGGATCATGCAGGCTTCACCGGAGGTTATATGCGGGGGACGAATGCGAGGGGTTCAGAGTGCTGTACAGCACCAGGGGGTGGTGTTCTAGCCAATGTCATCGCCGGTTGCTCGGGGGGTTTATTCTGCGAACTTCACTTTTGTGAAGTCCAATGGTTACTCGATTGTCGCCGATCGTGACAGCAGACTCTTTTCGTGACCGAAACAACGAAGAGGGGCTTGGCGAAAAACAAACCTAACCCTCAATACAACCACACCTTCCGTCTGATTCTAGAAGCCGCCCTACCGAAAGTGTACTACAGTCTCTCCGAAGCCTTGTGTTGTCGATAATCCTATCACTGTCTCAGACGTCCCGATCTTGGGGTTATTAAAAAGAAAACTATACCGGGCGGCCCGCACGTGTCCTTGGAGTGCAAAAATCGATGTGGCGGATGGAAGAAGAGGGTCGGAACGCCTGGATAACTGTTGGTTCCTCATTCCACGGCCTTGTTCGCCCTCACTGACCACTCCCGATCTCACGGCGCCTGGAACAAATGTGCTGTTTGGGAAATCGTCACGGAAAAAAGTCGCCAGAGGAAGGCTGCGAGAGGCAAATCCCCGCCACCTTCATACCCATAAGTGGGGGTGATTTGAGAACACGCACAGAATAAGCAGACCGTCTTAGGAAATTAGGGAGCTCGCGGTTCCAGACCGCAATAAGCCGTATTTCATAGTTCCAAGTTGGAGAGGGAAGCAGAAATGATATCGTTGGGCGAGCTAATCGTCGCGGGCGCTCTGCATCGGAGATATCGGGCTCCCCGGAGCCAAGGCGAGATGACAAACCGTGCTACTAGCCGCAACCTTTCCAAGGAAGATCAGTCTTTCGTGATGAACATACGGTAGTACTGTAAGTGGCTCGGTAATATCAGTGCCGGTATTCTACCTATCTCGGATCTGCGACGCGGAGGGGGTTAGGCGGATTGTTTAGCCCTGGCAAAGGAATACCTCAGCCAATTGCAAATCTAAACACATATCAAAGCCCTCTCTCATCCCTGATCTGGCTGGTGTTGTGGTACTGTCGTGCATTACATAGAAAAGCGAGCGCTGAGTTGTTAGCCAGAAACATCCTCTCAGCAAGATGCCCTATCTCCTGGCTTCTTTCCCCTCCCGCTTTGGGAAGCATAATCCCGCATGCCAACCCCAGAAGCACTGCTTTTAGTAAGCAGCTATTGTCGCTGCCTCAGCCCATGCATAGTTTATTATCCAAACCCATTGCGCCCCAAGGAGAATCCCAGTACCCAAGTGTATACTCCCCGGTACCCTATAGAATAGACAATGAGACACTCAAGAAATTTGTTAGTTCCTCCTGAGAGGAGATGGTTCGGAGAAATCTTAGTAACTACCCAGAGAGAGTTAGTTGGAGACCAGCGCGAAGAAAAAAATCCCCCCGAGATGGGAATACAATACATCACCATCCAAACTCGACTCTATGAGAATTCCAAAACTATGAAAGCCTCCCCGGTCGGATTCGTCTCCATTCTGTAAGGGTATCGGAGTACTGACACATGTTACAAGCTCCAAATAACTGAATGCACAATGGTATCTATTACTCTCTATATATCATGGGGTTATCCTAGGTGTACTTAGGTGGGCTAGCAAAATTTTACAGCAAAGTTAGCGTCAGTATAGTAAGGAACGGAATAGCACTGTATGAATTATGGCAAATGCGCTTATACATGCCCTGAGGATCCTCTCTCTGGAGAAACGAAGAGCCAAGATAGTGCAAGTTATGTTGTAAGGCCTCCTATACTACCGCGTTTATGAAATATTCTGTACTATGTTAGCTATATATACCGTGCATTGAAGTGCATTTCAGTATCAGGAACTACCGGTGTAGGAAAACCTGTCTCCAGTTGGTTGGTATATTCTCCTGCTGATTAATTTCTTAAGTCCTGTCCACCAATGTTGCGGTGACCAGGGTTGATTTATTGGCCAGTGGTCAGCAGAAAGCGACGAGGGGTGATGTGTTCTCAGGGTTTCCTTGGAATACCCACAATGGCTTTCCTTCTTGTCTTCCTCGCTCGTTAAATATTGCCATTTCTCCTAAAATCACCACATTCTTCTCTCACAATATCATAGTTTCCTTTCCTTTCAAATCCTAACCCGATATCCCCCCCGGCCCCTACTATGGCCACCGCCGGCCGCCGGCCATAGCATAGAGGGTGACTGGTGGTTACTAGATTTTAAGGGTCACCGCCAACACTGCTATATACCCACAGACTACACCATCCCACAAAGTACGAAATAAAAATCCCTCGATCACATCAAGGACACGGCGTGACAAACCCTCCCCACTCTTTTTCCTTACGTATTGCGAACCCTTTGTAACACCTATTTTACCCTTACCGGCTAAGTTAACCTCCACAGAAAAAGGCCAGGCCTAAGATGCTACGGTATTCGCCACCACCCCAAACCATCATTTATGTAGCACACCCGCCGGGAAGTGCTTCCGTGAAAGTATCCGAGAGGCGGGGTAGGCTCAGCTGGGAATGATGAAACAAATACCCGCAATAAGCTGCTAGCGGCGAGTGATAGAATGTGATTTCTCTTTGGGGAAACAGGACCCGGAGGCAGGTAGAGAGAGAGAGGGGAGATCGACTGCAGGATCTACTTAGGAGATGGTTTCATATAGTGATCCGTTGGGCGATCTCTCCGGAGGCAGGTGTTCAGGTGTTTTGCTTTTCTGTACCGGCAGTGGCCACAGATTTTGAAAGTATCCGAACACCTTGGCATCAAGGATCTGTGCTTTGCGTGGTGCCTTGGCACTAATGCGTCCGGATAATTATGGAATTCACAAGTAAGTCGTACTTGGGCGTGGTGTGAGTGGGTGGACGAACCGGTGGAGCGACGAATGATACGAACCTGCGGTAGCGAAGCTTTAAAATAAGGGCAACATTAGACTACAATTGCCTGCGCAAACTGCCCTGGGAAATGGGGGATTTTGGGTGAGGTGGTGACTATCGAGTTAGCAGTAGCATGGCATGGAAGAAACATAGATCAGGTAATGGCCAAGAGAGTATGGGTGCGACTAAACGTAAGCTTGATGCGCGACCCAAATATAGGCCTCCAGCTGCCCTCGGGAATAGGAGGTGAGACGTGCCACCTAAAGTTCACCACTCTCGGGTTTGTGCGTTCCATAGGGCCAAGATTGGGTGATGGAGGTGTAGCGTAGTATATATTCTATCTTAGTAGGAAAGCAAATCCAGACCTGTCCCAGTGGGCGAATAGATGACCCGGCGGCTGGGATGCCCGGGTCATGGAAAGTGGGGAAGAGCACGAGATATGATATGAAGAAAGAAAAAACCTTCACATTATGGAGGCATTGAAGCTTATCTGTATGGAACAAAGGGAAAACCAAAAAGGAGATGTGGGAAAGAGAAAGAGGTACTTGGGGGGTGAGTGGTAATAGTGTTGTCCTTATTCCAAATATGTTCCAATAATTCCGAAATGTGTGGCCGATATCCCCAGCTCACCTTCCCACCTTGAAACTGATCCTGTCCCATCAGAAACCAGCTACACAAAGGCTTCCCCATCCGATTATGACTTTTCTTCCAGAAACTCATGTACCAGGTTAGTCCAGGGACATTCTTAATGAAGAGTTCCTTAGTACTACGGACCGACATGCGGCCCACTGCCAATTGCATTGGTGAGGATCTTTTGCGGACTTTTTTACGATCTTTCATTTAAGGAACCTAGATTCAATTTAATAAACAGCATAGATCGGTTTTGAGAGCCCAGTGAAGAAGTAGTTGAAAAGGCGGAGGTTGCCAAGATAGATGCCAATTTGCTGTGGGATGATATTAAAAGAGACGGAAGTTGTGCAACACGCCTACAAGGCGTTTGAAACAAAGTAAAACAATCACTTTGTAACTGGGATAGGTGAGAGTCTTACTTGATCACTGGGATATCCTAGCCACAAAGTTTGCTTCCTTAAGGGGATAGCCACTTGGCTGGGGGGATATCCCTCAACCAATCGGATCTCTTAGCCACTAGGATGAAACATACAAGTGCTCTTCGTGCAGCACGAAACCCCCGCTACAGTTGAATATGGTTCTGTAAATACCGGTATGGTAGCTATCCTTTGTCCTTAGAATTAAGCGATAGGCAAGTAGGAATCTAATTATGGTAGCTTAGGCATATAGTGCCTCGGAAATTGGAATAATCGAACCGGGTGCTACAACATTATAGTTGCCTCCTCCTCTAGTAGGGCCTGGCCAGAGGCGCTGAGCAGTCCATATATTGCCCTGTTTTTCTCCCCTTTCCAGAGTAGGGAATTCTCAACCACATAGCAAGCGGTTCGGTTATTCGAGTTTTTATGATATTTGTGTTACTCGGCCCCTACAAACAGCTAGTACGAAATGTATGGAAAGACAGCGTCGGCTCGGGTATTTGAGGGATTGGGGGAGGGGGGGGTAAGTTACCTAGAATAGGCAAGGTGCTGCACTCTACTTCACAAGCCGTAAGGTCCCCGTAAACTTCTGAGACAATAACTGCCCGGAATAAAGTACCTTTGAGCCCCCAAAACCCCAATTTATAGAAAATCATTCACCCATACCGCTTTTTTCATATGTACCCGAATTTATTGCGGAGAGTCATAAGAACTACCCGAGATCTGTATTGATAGAATAGCACATTTATTAAAATCACTAACCATACTCAGCCAACTCTATGAGAGGATAGTGGAATACGATCCTTTTCACCAGTTGTCCCCCAGTGAGGGGATATAGTTAGCGGGAAATAGAAAACCCGTTCCAAATGTCCGTGAGAAGTGAGAGGCTTAGGATGTGGGATCCTAGCCGGATATCACCCTTAACCTTGGGTGGCCCTGGTCCCTTGAGCATCCCCCCCTCCTTACTTTTCCGATATCTCTTGCTGGTTTGTAAGTCACTATGGGCAAAAAAGCGCGCTTCGGCCGCCATGAGCTCCAGCCCCGGGTGGCACGTAGAGAGAAGGCTATTAGTCCTAGCCAGCATTGGGCATTAACAGCACCAGCTAGCTAGCTATATCTTTCTGGTATTATAATTCTAATATTGTACTTGTTACCACCTCTTAGCAACACCCAAAGTCTTGTAGCTAGTACTGCCTCACTCGCAATGGGGCTCAGAACAGACATACTGTAGTAGAATATAATAGGTTGGGAGGAGCAAATACTCAATCATTAACACCCTCCTTCGAAACAAAGCCAAACCCGGCCCGCTTTACCTCGGCCCAGAGCAAACAAGAGGGCGAAACCCCAAACCCCACAAACCCTACCACCGCACCATTCTCACACCCTCCCAAAAGCCCCAAAAAGCCCTCATTGTCCAAAAACCTCACCAGAATCTCCAACGTGTCCATGCCCCACCCTTCTGCGCAAGCACAATGCACTCAATCGCTACGACTGGCGCTATCGTTCCCGCCATGATGAGTATTCCTATACGCCTCTCATCCCGGAAGATTGCCCTCCGCCCATAACGCTGATGTTGTATCACAGTTGAGCAAGAGAAAATCTGCAGAGCTCTTTAGACAGCCTGCTATATCATATAGCAAGGACAGGGGAGGGGGTTTGAGTAACCGCTGGCGGCAACAGCAGACTAGGTTTTTCACAAAGTTAGAGGATAATGTGACATTGGGGGGATGGGAAAGGGAGGGGTAGCTATCATATCCTCTTGCGTAGGGGATAGGGTTGTGGGAGGTTTTGGGTTGCTTCGATGTTAATGTGTAAGGTTGTTGCAGGAAGTGTCCTTGTGACAATATCCTAGCCAATAGGGCATGGCAATTGGGAACGCTTTGAATTTGTACAAAAATAGGATAGATGGGGTGGATTTGCGGGGTGTTGTTGCAATGTTCCAGCAGTCATTGGGTAGGTGATGCTACACTGCGCGAAAAGATATTTCAGGTGTACTGGTTTTGGGGGGTCATTTTGGATTTCAAAGCAACACAATATTCAACCTAATAGGATTTCCCGAAAGAGCAATATTATAGTATATCCAAGTCAGATTAGATCAATACTTTACTTTAACTGCCAGCCGAAACAGCTCCTGTATCGCTCGCATCCATCCATTCGTCGCTCCATGTATCAACCTACAATTTCAAGACCTGGCCACCCCCGCACCTACCAAAACCAGAAACACGCATAACCACCACTTCCTCGAAAAACCCACAGCAAAAATCCAAACGCCGTTCACATCGCTACTCGAGAGCTCGAATCCGTAGCTCTCTCCCTATCTCATTCAAAACATCAAAGGAGCAAAACCCACCCATAGGGCATGTACCTGCAGTCAATGCCATGAACAATCCCTCCCTGACAGGAAATCCTAAACATCCCTGGTCTTTTATTTGCCCAGCTACCTTCCCTCCCTCGTCTCCCTGCAAACACAAGCTTGGCGCACCTAATCGATTGCCCGCGGTAAATGTGTGGGCCCGGTACACCAGTGGTACACAAAAAGTACGGTAGTTTTAGGTTATGTAACATGGGATTGGAATATTCCACCAGTTCACTAAAGTACCGGGGTTTAGAAGCAAAAAAAGAAAAGTAATATGGCAGGATAGGTAAGAATGCTTATTGTAGTATGGTGGTTGGCTGGCTGTACCGCAAAAGTACCGGACCGAACGGTAGCTGATAGGTACAGTACTAGTATAGCATAGTACGGAATGCCAGGAACAGAATATGGTTCGGGAGTTGATTCCTTCTGGCCCAAGCGAGCAACAGGCCTGCCCCCATACTCATTCCCACCTGTAGAGCACACGCAATTGTCAAATACCATATTTCACTTTAACCTCTCCATAGCGCGCGGTACCGTTTTCCTTCCTTACTTCTTTCCTAATATTAAATAACTCACCTATAGAACAGATACCCAAACCGTAATACTTGGGTATCTACTCCGTCCACTCACCCTCCCTTCCCTTCCTCTTCTCTCTTCTCTTCCCCCCCCCCTCACAAGCCTTGAAAAAGGCAAAAACTGCACCATAAGCCATCCAACCGACAGAGGTAGAATTCCCCATCTTCTGTACAATCCACGTTTTACCTTCCCGCAATAAGACACTAATATCTCTTCACCGCTTAGGTGCATACTCTTGATCGGTATCACATGCTTGATAAGGATACTAAGATAGCATGGCGATACGGTAATTCCACACATCAGATAAACGTAAATCTACAGCGAGTATGATAGACTCTTCCCACTCACCGATCGATGAGGGCGTCAGCAGTCAAGCGACCAACCCAGGAATCAAGGAACCAAGCAAGCAGGAAATCCGCATACAATCTGTATCCTGTAAGCGGCGTTTTTCCCCTTCCCCGCAGCAACTGAATAGAGAAAAGAACACGATGTAATTTGCAGTACAGCAGTGTACTAAGAGGTGTGCGAACTGTGTACCATAGCGGGTGATGCCGAACAAGTGTCCTGCTCATGATAGAATAGCAGGAAATCGATATCGTGATAACAGAACTTCCGCGGTCGCGCCGCATGAAGGCCAAAGCTTACCTCCACACATTCGTGCAGGCTGCAGGTAGCTCGGTCCTGAGCAACTCGAGTATACTTTCCCGTCATATGTCAATATGCAAAGCACTACGGAATCGACGCCAATTGGAAATTTTTCTGGGCAATCTAAATGAACGAAGTTTAAACTTCGGATGTATCTCGAGCCCGGAAATCCCCCGCAGAATGCCGCCCCATAGCATTGTGGGCCATGTGGTGAGGTGTTGTGGGCTTACTCTACAGCAACAAGCAGTCCACCTTAACCGAAATCACCATCTGCATCGGAACAGACCATCACCCCGGCTCATACTGTATGCAATACAGTATACTCCACTATGTGCGTGAAAGTTAATAGGTCAATCAGGGTCATAGCAGTAGTGCTATGGAGATCTCATTGGAGACTATTGGGCAGAAGTCACAGTACGAGTACACGAGTGTAAGCCGAATCCAGAATGCCCCCAGATTCTTCATTTAGTATTAATACTTGCGCGCAATATAGTACTGTACCTTGCAAACTCTATTCTTTATATCTCGGGAATGCTACTGCACTATAGTAGCCTACAACTCACTTCCTCCTCACTCCTATAACTTCTGGTATGATACTGCTACTAGTAGTGCCGTTATTACAAAATCTACTACAACCTAAATTTACCACACTCACAATTTACCGTGATTCCTAGTATTCGAGTATGATACTAGTGCAGTGCTCTCGCCAAACAAGCAGAACCCGCATGACCTTCCACATGCCTAGTTCCTTCCAACCCCAACCACACCCGCAATTTTGGCTATTCAATTTTGATTGGAAGAATTACTCTCCCTCGCCAAGTACTTAGTAAGTACCCTTGTCTACACTCCCCCATGACTAATAGCCACTCCCCCCCTTTCCCCTTTCCTATCGCCCTTGTACTTGTATAACGAAAGCTTCATTTAAATCCTGCGCCTCAAGATATAGTACCATCTCACGTCAAGACAAGACAAGATCAAGGCGTTGCGGCGGTGTCGACCGTCCGTATGGAATAATTATGGAAGGAAAAAAAGAAAAGCCCACTCAGCCCCAGCCATGTCTTGCATCGCGATTATTCTATGAGGTATTACGATTTGGTAGTTCTACAAAGTGTCAATAAGAGAGAAGATGTCCAGAGGATTCTTTGCAAATTCAAAGTGACAGAGTGTGTATCTATAATAACATGGATTTTATCATAGCCCGAACCTTGGAGGCTGCAGATACTACCTTGAACCGTCATGTCGCCCCCCGCAGCCCAGCCGGTTAACCTGCATTTCCTCCCCGCCCGCTGTGGCTTTATTTCTTTTATCCTATCATTTCCCAGCGTTAATTAGGGCCACCTACTCGAGTACCGGTACTGTGCTCTTCGCTCCGGCAGCGCCTTACCCCAGCTATTGTTATTACCCACAACCCAGTAAAGCACTCGCACAATACCGACATAGTCCCTTACAGCACCGGTACTCTCACATACATGAGCTACGGGACCCCGGGATGAAATATTAACGCACAGACTTTCCTCCAGTCAATTCTCCTCGTTCACGAGATCCAATATGATACACCCATACAATCCGACTTAGGCGCGCGGTACATTAACCCACCCCGTCCGTCCCATCCAATCCATTCCAACCTAAATTCCAACCGAATTATCCATCTCCTTCTACTCGTCCACTCATCCAATAAATCAAGCGGTCTAGCACTTCCGCACACATTCAGTTGTAGTATTAGTAGAGGAGTGGCGGTGGTCGGAGCAGTAGTAGTAATCGCCCAAGCTATCCTAGGGTGAGTGAAATACCTAAACGGTTCTCCCCCGTGGGGCCCCAATGATTTCAACCAACACTCCAAGGGCGAAGGCCTAACTGGTAAACTTTGGCGCCCACGTAGATCAAATTTCAAAGGACCATGATATGGTGAAGATATGCGCGGTTCCCCTCACAACTCGCGCTCGCCTCCGCTCGCGGCTTTGGACAGCTACGGTGGTCCAAGTTGGTCATGATTTTGCGCTAAGTGATGGAGGTGCCCAGATACAGGAATCAAAAAATCTGTATGGTGGATCATCCGCTCCGTACACACCTGAGCGCCCATACTAAATTCGGACTCAGGCGTCCGGATACTTAGACTGTACCAGATACTCGTGCTAGCGCAGTACTATAGGAGTGCTGTGAGTAACCGCTACCCCCTTCACCACCAGGCCGGGGCGCAATAGCTGAGACACCCCGGAGAGGGAAGGGAGGTGTGGGTTTTGTATAGAATTAGTGTAGATACCGAGTAACGGGTTCGTGGGAAGGAAGAAAGAGAGTATTTGTTTCTTGTCCGTTTCTACTCTGAGACTGTAGATGTTAGGTATTTTATCATACGGTAGGCTAAGGTTGTTTGGTCGGTTTGAAGTTTATATTGAATTATCCCGTGTAGTAGTGTTGACGATAGGGATAGGTAGTCTACCGTGCAGGTATTCCTAATCCCGTACGCCGTTCCCATTCTTATATCGCAAGGTACAGTCAGTAGGTTGTGTTGCAGTGGTAGGCATCTTAAGTTAACCTCCATAACTACCGGGGAAGTACTGTGCGGCCAATTGCCTTCCCTTTGTTCTCAAAAATCATATGCACCAAGTTTCTGAATTGGATCGAGTCGAGCTCGCCCGTAGATCCTATCCTCCCCTCGCCTACCTTCCTTCCTGCTCCTACGGTACCCCTAGTGCTAAGGGGTTTCTCCATTATTGGACGAGGAGAGATGGATTAATTCGCCCCCCTGTGAACCACGTTTTCCTCCTTTCCTTTCCTTTCCTTTCCGTGCCCATTTTCCATTTTTATTTTTCTATATTACCATTTGTTATTATTATTGTTATTTTTTCGGTTTCCACCCCTCTTCCTCATCCGTGCTGTGTTGCTCTGCGATGTGTGTCCTGGAATAGCCCACCCCGCATAGCTGCGCTGCGTTGCGCCAAAAGATCCTCGCTCGGTTTTCTTCTTTTCCTGCAGCACAGGCAAAAGCTGAATCCCAATTCGCGCGACCCAACCCAACCTTCGTCTGTCGAGCTTCTTCCCTTCCCACCCCTGGATATTTAAGATAAGTCCTGTGCCCGGATTTTTGGTTTTAAAAAACTGAGTATCATTCGTTGATGCACCTCCGTTTTTTGTTTTTCTTGCCTGCCTGTCTCGTCTGCTGTTAGTTTCCAAGCTTTTGGCATTCATCTATTCGGTACCAAGTTACGGTGCGAAGCGCGTTGGTGTGTGTTGCTTCCTTCCCATCCCTTTCGTTAGTCGCTGCGCCAGCTTTGCTCCATGGATTGTGCTGTGTGTGTGTGCTTGGGATCCCACCCCACCCCCTCTTGTCTGCCCACCATGGGGCGGGTAGATAGGGAGGAGGTCCCTTAAATTGTTTCCCCATCCCACCCACCACCCCCTTCCCGTTACCGATATATATCCACGCCTGCTGCTTCACGGGTTCCCAAACTGAAAGCTAATAAGAGGATAGTCGTCTAGCATACCTACTGCTTCAGTCCTTCGCCCATCTCAACGCTGCTTTCCTACGCTAGAGTCTCAGATTAGAGCAGAGCAAAGATCCCATCATGCCTTCCACCATCCCAGCATCTCTCTCTACTACTCACAACTCCAATTCAGCGAGCTCCAGGGCGCCCTTCTCCCCGCTTCCCTCAGAGATTCCACGAACACCTCTGAATGGCCACTTTGAAGGTCTGAAGTCGCAAGAGGAAAGTTTGAAAACCCCAATCACACCACCAGCGGCATACACAGAGTTCCTTAAGAACACCGTTTCGAGCCCAGCCATTCAATCTCCCAGGCTACCACCACCAGATCTGGGGAAGTCTTATGGGTACTACGCTACTCCCACCACTCCATATGCTGCCGCACGGCGACTGAAGATTCCTGGATCGCCATCTTCGTCAAATTCCTCGCCGCTGACTGAGAGTCCAGCATCATCTACTTCGAGATCACCGTCATACGAGGAAGTTGAGGGTGAAGGCAGGCAAGGCGGTCAGCGGCAGGTTACCGTGAAGCAGGTTGTAACGACTACAGTTACGATCACGCCCACAATGAATCTCATGCCGGCACCAAAGGGAAAGAGGAGGCGGATCAATTAAAATGGTTTACCCCATTTTTTCCCTTCGCCGCTACACATTTGGGAAGGACTCCTCGTCTCCTTTATCCCGATCATGTCGGCCCTCAAGAGAGTTTTTTTTTGTGTATCTCGCTTTCCTGTTAACTAGGCGTAACTCCTTTCACTTTTGGCTTTGTGTCTTGTTTTCCTTTAGTTTCCTTTTTTTTCTTCCTCTTGTGTGTGCGGGATTGTAACGGCGTAATGTTTTCTTCCCTCTGTTGGTGGTTCCCTTTTTATTTTTTGACCATGAATCGTTTGGCGGGGACCCCTTCGGCAGGAGCCCAGGTCCGGCGACAACTTCCTTCTCCCCCGCGACAAAAAAAAGGGAGGGGAGGAAAGGAGTATCCATGTATTGGCCAAAATAAGTTTTCGCACAAGCATTTTGTATATCTCTCTTCCCTTGCTCTTCTTAACTTACCAAGATGTTTAGCAAATGGTTAATTTTTCCATATCATACGCCAGCTGTGATGAGCGACTACCCTGTTTATAGCTTCCTTTTTCCCCCTTTCCCTAATCCTCTATCACTGATGAGTTTCTGTACCTTTTCATTTTCCTGATGGTTTTCTATGGGGTTCAAGAGTATGGAGTTTTTGATATCATTGTCATTACCACCGTCATCATCGCATTCACATGCCTTCCTTAATCGTTATGGTTGTTTTCCCACCCTTTCGGGGGGGAGAGAAACGAAACCCTTCCAGACTTGAGGAGGGCAGGTTGAGGCTCCTACCGCTGGTCCCAAGTCGTTGGGATAAAAACTATTTTCAGCCTGAATAGAAAAATAGCATCGGCGGCTAGTCAACCAATCGGAGACTGTGCCAACCCTCCACCTTTTATTTGCAACGCCAAACTTCCATCTCCCCCTTTTGTGCCACCGATGAGGTCTTTCTTTGCTTTTTTGAATTCCTGAGTGTGCCACTTCCGTACGTACTTTGCTCTTGTACCCTAACCGATAACTTTGCTACTTTGTCTGAGCCCCACGATGGCGACGGGCGCGCCCAAAGCACGGCTTATCGAGCTGGATAGCCCGGTACCGAAAAAATGCTGCGCTGATATGCACTCGTGGAAACTGGAGAGCGTGCAGCGGTTCAATGTTTGTCCGTGCCTCGCCCGATGCTTCATACGGTATTATTTCGCTGGATGGAGTGGAAGTTACTCTCCTAAATCCAGTAGGCAACGCTGGAGGCGCTTCCCGCCTCACGCCCTCCCCGTGTTCTTACTTGGCGGAATCTATGAAGTGGTGATGGCCCCGCATAAATATCTAACCGGTAGCCCGGAACCCAGAGCGAGTGATCGTTAATGAGCAATGTTGGTGGGATTAGCCGGAAGCAGCTGAGAAGTTATATGAAGACAACAGATGGAGTCGACAGAGCTTGTGGCAAACGGGAAGGCCAACAGCTAATTAGTAGGTGGACCGTGGGCGAAAACATGCACTGCTGGGATGTACGAACTACCTTATGATGCGCTCTGATACCCCCGGTACGAAATCCTCGTTTGAGAAACAAGAGATATTTCACAGACATAGTACTGTAATTCCGAGAGAAAAGCAAAAGGAGCCGATTGCCTGGTGACCCTTTTTCCACGCCTGTGTCTCTTAGCCGCGGTAGCCGTCAAAGTGCTGTGTGTGTGTTCTACATTGAAGTCCTTGCATTATCGTTCTTATCTTATTAGGGTAAATTTTACACAAATTGAGACTATCGTACGAGACCCCATCAATAAGAATTTGCTAGCTCTCTGCAGTCTACGATTCCTTTCCAGTCCCACTCATCTAGCACCACGTAGTCAATCGCATGTCCAAGCAGAAGGGACGCTGGGGGGAGATATACCCCGAATTGTTTTTCTTGTTCTAGTACGGGCTCTGAAAAAAAAAAACGGTGCTGCGTTGGAAAGAGGTGTCATGAGCACAAACAAACTCTATCCCAGTATTCTTATTATGGAAAGTTCTGATCCTTGGACACCACTCACTCGTATTACCCATGAATCACCCGCGTGGGGTCTGTTACGTTGGATTCAAACTCAAGTGTTCAATTCCGTCCGGTGGGGCCGAGGCTAGTTGCCGAACCCTACAGAAAGGATGCCATGAATACCTCGCACGGTGGCAGTAAAATCTTTGTAAGAAGCCAGCGTTTGAGAGGAACTGGTCTTGAGCCGCCGGCCCCAATTTTCGATGGCCTTGTGACCCGACCAAAGATATTTGATGTATCTGAGACAGGGAGAAAGCTTATGCAAGTCTTATCGAAAGCTTATGGATCCTTTATATCTTCTTTACTTATACCCCCTTGGAAACCAAGCAATACCTGACCCTGTGCAGTTGAAAAGCTGGACTTGGAATCCTATCATACTTGTGGGGCTACTAAGGACGCTAGAATCATGAGCACGTTCCACCGGCAGACAAGGCTAAAATTGCTTAGCTCATTCATATCTATTAGAGCAGTGCTTTGGCCTGCGCCGACATCTAGTCAGCCCTATAATATTACCAACCAGATATACCCACTGGGGGGGCTGTGTGTAACCAGGAAGTGAGTGAGATGCTATGATTGAAGTTAACCTATCAATTTCAACGACCAAACTCCCGATACCCGGGGGTACCTGAGAATATTGGACAACGCCTCTATTCAAAGGTCGCAACAATTTTTCCACCCGTAATATAATTTTGTGTTCACTAGAATTTTTATACTATAGCCGCGCTTTGCTCGATTGGTCCCCACTTTTTTTTCTTCCCACCCTTTGATGTATAATAAGAATAATGTGGTGCGTTGCAGCGTCCTTGTGTAGGTTTCTGGCACATCATTTCCAGGTGACCTGCCCTTGCTCTACTAAAGCAGGGTGAGAGTCCAAAGGTCCTTGACATCGGGGCTGGATCCGCCCGTAGAAGAAGAGTGAGAAAGCGGGGAGGGAGTTGGTTAGAAAGCCTTTTTCCTTTGTCACAAAATATATGGCGGATTTTCCTGTTGGGTCGGAAATGTTTCCTCTTACAAGAGGGTCTAATCCAGAGTTCTGGGTTGTGGTTACCTAGGGGATTACGACTTGATGCCTTTGGTGACCTTTACCGTCGATCTGTTTTCGATATCGAGACGCCTGAGGTTTCTTTTGTTTGTGGGCTTTGTAGGCTAATCCATAGGGCGCTTGCCATGGATTTTCCTGTATCTTACCAAGAAATATAAGGAATTGATATAAAAAAAAATGAGAAAAAGGAAGTCTCCGCGAAGAATGTCTCCGAGATTCTGTATGGGGAAACCAGATCTCCATTCGGAATTGCCGTAGTAACATTATGGATTAGAGAGCATACTGCCAGAGTGATAGAGCTTGTGTACTGCAGCACAAGGCTTAGGTTCCCTATTGTTTTTAAGAATGCTCTTTGGTGGGTCTGTTTTTACGCATATGGTAACTTGGTTTCTGCTCTTACTCTTGAGTTCGTGGGTCTATACCCAAGAGCAGTACAAGGCTGAACCCGTTTGTCGTTCTGGATTTCAAGACTAAGCCGGCAGAAATCATAGTTGGCTAGTTGGACCCGGAGCTCGGAGAATTAGTGAACTGGGGAGGGCTATCATATCATAAGTTCTGATATAGTATAAGAATTGTCGCCTTTCCCTCTCCCCGCGCGCCAGGCTCTTAGTGATTGCTTTTAGCTAGCTGAATGAACGAATCAGAAGATTACTTTGTCTAGAGTGAGCCGGTGGAACTTCCAATTTGTCAAGTTTTTCTTTCCCCGAGACCCGACCCGCGCTTACTCGCCTAGCCCGCGAGGGGTGGTGACAGGCGTGGCCGTGAGATGGGCTTTTTTTTTTGGGCTCTAAAAATTCCATAATGGATCGGTAAAGTCTGCGTATTTTTAACCGGTGCTCCGACTTCCGAAACAGGCGTACAGGCAGCCTTGGCAATGGTTTCAGTTTCAATGTGAGCATTGGTTGGTTCGCTATTTGGAGGAAGAGGGAAAAAGAAATGCACTGTTATGAAACTTGGTGCTCGGATAGCAAAAAGTAATCTGCTGATGGGCTCGTTTCCAGTGACCGAGGTTGTGCAGAGGGCGATAACGTATTTGCACTTGCATGCCGGGCAGAACTAGTTTCATGGGACTTCGTCTGAAGATTAGAAGAGTCCCTAATCGGTGGCGGTGCTCCAATACTCAGGGAAGGGAGAAGTTCCATGGAAAATGATTCAAAATGTTCACCGCCTCTTCCATTAGCTATAGGGTAACTGAGGCGGAGCAGGAACCTAATTGGGGAAGTTTTTTTTTTCCAATCGGAATCAAGTATCTGGTGGTATTACAACCTTCGATACGAGAATTTAGGAAGAGCGCCTGATCCACCGTGCTACTGAAAACCCAAGGGCAGCTGCTGTAGTACTTCGGTAAAGATGAGCATAAACTGTATCATACCAATATCTCACAAAAAGGATGCCCACCTGAGTGTGTTAGAGTTTTTCTGTAAGCCTCTTGCGGGATCTCGGCCCATAACCCAATTGAGCATGGAATTGGGCGGGGGTTTCCCAAATATTTGTAATAACGCCAATATGCAATTTGAATCAGCACACAAGTGCGGCATCAACCCTTTGCACTGGGATCTACGCTAAAAGAAGTCCCTCAAAGACGTATGATACATAATTCTATGCAGGCTATGAAGCAGTAGATAGACAAAACGGGCTAGTGTGCTGACTGTGTTCTTCCAACCGAGGCGAGTGACGGAGGGTGATTCGGACTGAGGGATCATGACTATGGTTATTAGTAAGCTAGCGTGAAGTCTCACTTGACTTCAACATTACGATTCTAGGAGTGGCTTAGCTGCGCTCAACATGGCCTTGAAGTAGAAGGCAGCGGGTGGGGGCATTATCACTAGTAATTTCAATACTTAAGACTCTTTAATTTTCTGACTATTGTACCGTTCAACAACTGGAGTTTTATAGCAGCGGTATTCAAAGGACACACGAAAAATTAAGTGCAGTCCCGGTACAGCATCTTAAGGTATGCTAAGGCACTCATGCCTACAGTCAGCCCTCCTTGCTGGCATTTTGTGTGTGATGTAGTAATGGCTCAAATAATAGAATCGTGTGCAAAGCTGAAAATATAGGTAGGAAGAGAGTTGTCTGGGCTGTCTGAGAGATGGGGGAGCAGGAGAGAGCACCAGCCTTTGCCGGAGGTGACTAACTAACTACATAGCACTTAGCGCTTGGTTCGGTTATTTGAGTTTTTACGATATCCTGTAATGGGATAGAACGGGTATACTATTGATTTCATGCTGGGCTAGAATATTTGTCTATATAACCGGCTGAGTCTTCCTTTGGTTTCGGTTGCTTATCGGAAACCCGAGATGCGTACTTAGGTCCTGGTATTACTTTCCCCTGCCTCACAGGTATATTGGCCTGGTCGATTGGAAGGAGCATTTTGTTAGTACGTAGTGAGAGCTAGAGGTACACGAAGTAGTGATCACTCTCTCCGCGCGGATAGAAACTTGGGCAAGGTCAAGGGAAACAAATTCTTCGTTATATCAACTCGCCCTGGCCTCCAAACCTGTTTAATTTTATATCGACACACGTACAACGCACCGGGCGGGGACAAATTCGGGCATCGACGTCCAATAGATAGTGAAATTAATATAATCTCCTACTGCGCGAGTTCTTAATTCTCTCTCTCGCGCGGGCAAACTTGCCTTATTACCCGGTAGTTTCACCATGAACTTGATTCCTAAATCTGTATGGTAGAAGCTGTCGCAATTGGAGTAGGAGAGAGCGATAAGACTCAAATTGCTATTTGTCCATTGTCGTGCCAGCACAGGTGGGGGCTATCTTAAAAAAATCCTACCCCTCCGCAGCCAACTCTACCCCTCATCCAGTTGCACTGACATTACCGACCACCATAGCCCCTTGGCAAGCCTCCCCCTGTGCCCTGCTTATATTATTGAGAGATGCCGATTGCAAACTCCCGACCGTACCCAGCTTGGGTACAAACTTATGCAGTACAACTATCCGGCAGGAAGGGCACCAAGAATAGCCGAAACACACTCAGCACTATTTTCTGTGAAGCTCACGAAATGTCACACTATTCATGGACCCACACCTGTAGTTGAAGCTTCCCTTGAGTGGGTCGATTCGAGATTAAATATTGGTGGGTAGAGGAGCGTATCGTGGGGCCACCTGGGGGTTCTTGAGTACCTGTGGATCTGAAGGAGATGGGATGAGGAATTGATGAAGAGGCTGGTAAGGAAGGTAGGGATACCTCCATATATACTCGCGTGGCTGCATATGAACATAAAGTACATGGTGTACCAGCCTACTTGGCAATATGGATACAGTAGAAGAGAAACCGAGGAATAGAATCTATAGTCCATAAACAAACCAGCTTCCAACCCGCCAGCCACCAGGACGTTGTTGACTATCTATCGCCTAACATTTCAATTGAATTTAGGAGAGAGGAAGGACCCATCCCTCAGGTAATATAACATTTCGAAAAAGTAAACCCTCCCCTCTCAAACACCTACGGTACTATCTCCGCTAAATATTAACTCCCGTGGGCCCCTGAAGGAGGGAAGAACCAGGTGTGTACCCGTCCTGGGTAAGAGATGCCCGGAAGGAGGGACTAAAAATATGTATGGTAGAACCCCTGCGATTGTCTGAGCCCCCATACAAGCTCAAAGCTCGTATCCTCGAGTACTTCTTCCCTGGGACGGGTATACCACAATCCAAGGAACCCATTCTCGAGCCATCAGGAACATGCTACAAACAACTCGCAATCCAACATACTCCCACCCCCTCCATGAAAATAGTATAGCATACCCGAGTACACAACGACGGGAGATACTATTCACCTCTAAACCTAGTGTCATAATAGCAGTCGAATTCACTCCTGCACCCTCTGGGTAAACCTCTCTATCTTTGCAACCAACACTCCCGCGCCAAGTTACCTCCCCCAATGATGATACTATTATTCTGAATTCGCATACGTGTTGAGAATTTAAGTACGCTTGCTTCTGAAGTCTGAAGCCAGGCACTCAACGCCATCGCCATACCAAGGTCACCAACAGAAGAAAACTTGGAAGCTCGCCTAAGGGAGGGCTATCCATTTCCTGGGGTGGGAATAGCTGGTATCCTGCCAAGTCATACTGAATTAGCTGATACGAAAGCTATTGGTGGTTTACACCAATAGCACTAATGGGATTTCCCAGCTAAGCATGTAGAGAAACTAGGCCCTCTCTCTAAAATTCAACCCTGCCCTCACCGACTAGGTCTGGAGGAAATACCCTCAACCGCAGTACTTTAACCACCAGCATCTCGTCCGTGGGTCTGCAGATGAAAAAATTGAGCCTCCTTATAGCCGTTTGAGGTATCATATCGAGGGCAATCAAGTGAGAGCACGCTGCCAAGAACCCCTCTGGCAATCCCGGCCTTCAAGCCGTCCACCTACTCATGCGCAATATTTCAACTTTTGACATGGTACTCTGATGGCACCAGCTAAAGCAATTAGGAACTCACGGCATGTGTTAGGATCGTTGTTGATAATAGATGTTAAAATTCAGGCCGAGTAAAGCGAGTAGAAAATTGTAGAGTAAGCGGTAGAGAGATGAATTAGAATTGGGCAGTTCACTTGGGCATATGATAGACGTTCAAATTCGCATAACATTTTCTAACTAGACTATCAGGTCCTTTATCATAGGATCTGCTTTCCTGAATGCCATACCTGTGTGGGTGAGAACTCGGTCTCCATCCACACGGAGGAAGAAAATTTTCTCTGACTGAAACAAGGAAGAAACAATTAGAAGCAAGGAGATAAAGTTTTTGGTATGAGACGAAGGGAGATGCAGAGCGTTTCAAGAAAGGACTAACAGGAAGAATAAGGTTAAACGATATCAAGCATAAGGGGACAAAATTCCAACAACAGACTACTAAAAGTTACGTCTACTCGCTATAGAATACTATTAATCTATTACCATTCGTTGCGTTTAGACATAGTTGTGAATGGATGGATGGATTCTCAAGGTGCAAAGGGGCAAAGTCTTAATCCCGGTGCAGATAACCAATCCCTGCTCCAGCAAATTCTCTCCCCAGTTCCTGGAAAGGAAATGAAGGAGGGGGGAAGAAAAACCAACATGAACACGTGAGGGAGATTTTCTGAAAGAAACAAGAACGAATGAGATTGGATGATTCAATAGTGATTACAAAGAGTTTCTCCTCAAGCTATGATATATTTCTACAAAAAAAAGGGTCAATGAAAACTTGACCTCTACCATAAAAGGGTTCCAGTAAAGCAACCGAGTATCATACAAACCGAAACCAAAAGAAAAAAAAATAAAGCAAGAAATTCCATACAAAAGGACGGCCAATATCGGGAATTTCCCAAACCTACCCCCTCTCCACTTCTCCACTTTACCTCTCCACTTCCCCAATCTTCCGTTTAACCCCACCTTTCACCTCATTTGCACCGCTAAGCTCCTCAAGCACCTGCCCCATAGCCCTCTCAATCCTCTCGGTCAACGCAGCCACAAGCTCAACCGGCGTATCAGCTGGGAACTTCCAAGATCCAGCAGTCCTAAGCCCTTCCTTCAACAGCCCGATACAAATACTCGGGTACAGGTCGTGCGCAGCGGCCAAGAATTCTTGACAGATCCAGCAGGATGTCCTGCTAGCGCCGATCTCCCGCAGGGCAGCGGGAGAGGACTTGTGTGTGGAGATGATTTTGATGATTAGGGTAGCTTCAGGGTGGGTGCATTCGGTAATATGGGATTGATTAGGGAGAGCGGGGAGCGACGGGGGGAAGGGGAAGGTGAAAAGAGGGGTTAGGCCACGGCAGCGGGCCCAGCGGTTTAGGCAGATGAGTGGGTCGAGGGGAGTCAGGTAGGTGGTTGGGGCTGGAGGGGGTATCTGTATTTGTGTTGGGAAGGTAAGAAGTTAGATAAAGGGTAGGAGGGATGGGTATTTAGTAAGTCATACCTCTCTAATATTACGAATAAGATGTGCCTTCCCGTCCGGGCTGAGTTTCTGAACTTCCCGGTGAACAGTACTCACAGCGGTGTAATACTCCGAAATCTTCCTCAGCTTCTCAAGTAAGTCGCCCTCAATTATCGTGTCGATTCCAGGCAGTAGAAGCAGAGAATAGCACTTAACAACTGTTTGGAAATAAAACTCCGCGTTTGCTCCGATGTCGAACTCAACACTTGGTAGAATCGCAAGGATGATGTCTTGAAACCAGTTTTTCAGAAATCTCTCGAGGGAACTCTTGTGTGAGAGCTCATCTTCTCCGATCATGCTAAGCAATTTTATCTTTGCTTTATCCCGGAGATCACGATCGGCCTGAGAGGCGCTGGGAATGATCCCATAACTGCCGTCTAGGCATAGGCGTAGCAAGAGTTTGCGAGCCTGGTAGATTCGTGCGAAGACCTTGTACTTGCACATGTTTAGGGCAATGCGGAGGAGGCGTTTTGTTTCTGGTTTGGAGACCGGTGTGGCCTCTACGGCTGATCGGATAAAGTCCACGATGCTGGCTTTCTCGGCCTCTGTTGATGGCCTGCCCTTCGAGTACCAGATTTCGATGTGATCCGATGCTCCTCTATATATTGAGATAGCGGCTGTATCACCGGGACTTTCGGTCACAAGGAGTACCGAAAGCAAGTCGAGAAATTGCAAGCGCCTGCTGGATCTGCGGGAGTGGTAGGTACCAGACGTCATCTTAGGGGTGTTATTTCTTCTGGGCAGGAAGGAAAACTTTGAGAGAGCGTGAACCATTTGCCCCATCGATATCGATGGGGGGGGTCCGGAGACGGGCATTGTAGCTTGCTAGTCTTGACACATATCAACTGCGTGAACAGGTGAAAGTTGGAAAGTAGTGGGATGGAGTGTCTGCCAATGGGGGTGTGGATTGAACTTTGAAGACTCAGAAAAATAGAGCGGTGCTCAAAGTTGAGGGTATGTACGATTGATAGAGGAACGGGTTGGATGATGTGTGGTACTTACTTAGAAGATATGAATGGCGCTTAGGCTTTCTTAATGATCTGTGTGTGGGATTGCGTGGCTGTTTTTTTTTTGGTAGTTGATGACTCGAGGAGGTCTGCACACAACGACCTCCCTCCTCAACTAGCACCGAGACAACTTTGCCAGATATTTCCTCTTCCTTCCGGACAAGCAGATTTTTGCTACAAGTACCCTTCTTGAGGCCCCATTTTCATTTTTCGTAAACTCCTCCTGAGGCAACTACCTTGAGAACTTGCCACAGTTTCCCTAGGGCTTATGGGCCCCTCAGGGTCGCTTTGCCCAAGCGGAAACCCGGAATGCCTCATCGCGGTAAGTGGGCTCTCCGTGGTCCCGAGAGAGAATTGTGGGCCCAGAACGGCCCATAGACATTGTAGCATCGGCGGAGCTTGGGAATACAGTAGGGGATGAAATGCAGTTTTACCCCGCTATCCCAGACCTCTAAAATCCCGAGAATCAGCCCTGTGGAGCGGGTGATCCGGGGCAATATGTTAGACCTCAGCTTAAAGAAATTCGGGATCCGCAAAGCTTCAGATGGGATCGTGAGGTATCCGGATTATCGAGATCCGGGATATCAAGGCGTGACTGCGATCGGACTTCACGCTAGGACGCTGAAGCTTCCTCTCCTGGTAAGGTTTGTTATATTTTTCTCCTTATTTGTCTCAGCAGAGGGCTTAAGGTCAGTTTTTTTCTATCTGATTCTCCTCTTATCCAAAGAGGGGAATTCTGAGCGTCTTACCGTATTCCACCTCTTAAGGTACTGTAACGAAACCTTGAGGCCAGTCTAACAGGCGAGCTGTTCGTCAAGTCAGGTACCTGGAGGAAGCGTTACCAGTACGTATCATGCCGGCACTGGGTTCAAGGGGCCTTCCCCCAAAGCATGGTATTGAGAAGAGTGAAAAATAAGAATAAAGGAAAGGCCACTTTCCTATCACCTTTAAGATAATATTCATGGATGGGGACCGTAGAGAAGAGGGATTGACGAGAGTAGATTGATATGGTAGCTGATACTCTCTGACACTCACGGGTCCTCTGCTGTGGGGGTTTGCTCCTTATAGACCCCTAATGATCCCATGGGGGGAAATACTACGACTGGGTGACGGGGACCCCGCTGGAGGTTTCGTCCCAGGGTTTCTCTATATCATTTTCTAGACTAGCTTAGTGTAGGGCTGGCGTCTTGACCTTACGTTTCTAGGGCGCGAGCGAACCCCTCCCATCCAAGGGAGGGAACGTAAGCCCAGGTTGCTAATAGAGAGTTACACATTGATTGCGATTCTTGCACAACCTTGGCCTATATCGGCGACCTTCGGGACTTGGTAAATAAACTAACCCAACCTTAGTATAGTCCCAAGAACCAACCTTAGTGCGCGAGCTCCCACTGTGTCCTTCTACCGAAGATGAATGGATTGGGTATTTCTACTACGGAGTTTGATAAGTACAACTTCCTTAGAGCACTGAGCAAATATCCCGACGAGATAATCGCCGAGCTATTTGACATAAAGTTGTCCTACCGTAACCTATATTTTACCCTTTGGTTTCCACTTCACATACGAATGCCCAATTCCATCCTCTACCAGTTCGTCAATTTTCCTCGTGTTTACCAACCCTGGATGGACCCCTGATAGGTCTGTAACGCCACACATCCTCATTGTTGTTTCTAGTTCGTCTTTGAGGACTGTTCCCCACCTGGATTAGCCTTACTCTGATGGTGGAGGGGACTGACGCTTACTCCGGGTTAGATGTGCAACTCCTTCCGCCCCGTAGTTGAGTGCATACAAGTACGGTCTACCAATCCCAACCGCGGTAGCGCCAAGACATAGTGCCTTAAATATATCTGTCCCCCGTCGAATTCCTCCATCTATGTATACCTCTAGGGAATTGAAGACTTCTGGATATATCTTATGGATCTCAAGAAGCGTATATATGGCAGGTGGTGATCTGGTAAATTAGATATTTTCACCAATGCCGTGGTTGGTGGATACGTACGTGTCTAGGCTCCTTCCCCCATGGTTTGACAAGACGATTCCTTGAACTCCATGTTCAACAGCCAGCTTTGCATCTGCCGCCGTTTGAATACCCTTCAAAACAATAGGAAGACCCCCGGCTACGCTCTTTATCCAGGGAATATCCCCCCAATTAAGGGTCCGGTCAATATATAGCCCCATCAAACGCCCCATACCCCCCCCCTTCTCATCATTATGCGAGACAGCACCGCTAACTGCGGACTTTACCGGGACGTCGACCTTCAGGCGTTCATCTGCCTCCCGCTTCCCAGCAATGTGGGAGTCAACTGTTACAAAGACAGCCCTAAGACCAGAGGCTTTTGCACTAGCAAGGAGTTGCGCAGTTTTCTGACGATCGGTGTTGACATATAGCTGTAAAAAATGGGTTTGTTGCTGGGGGCCCTTCCCAGAAGAAACAATGTCTGCAATTGGATGAGAAGAGTTGGTAGATATCTATAGCGATTAGCAACCGATACGGCTCACAATGTATGTGTATAACATGACTGATTTCAGGTTCTTACGATTTGTATGACGTTTTCCTCCCTCGCACCCTTTGCTGCAGCCTTTTCTCCGTCCGGGTTAACCATTCCTTGCATTGCTGTCGGCGCTATAAAGAACGGGACGCCAGTATCGAACCCTAGAATCTTCGTCCTGGTATCGGCTGACTGGTTGTTGCGCATAACTCTCGGTCTGAACAAAACCTGGTCAAAAGCCTTCTTGTTTAGTTTCATTGAGAGCAAATCCGTAGCACCGGAGGAGTAAAAAGCCCATGTTTTAGGGGCGACTGTGCGCTCCGCTATAGCCTCAAAATCAAAAGTATTGATGATGGTATTGAGAGGGGGCTTCGATTGTCGTTTGACTTCTAGTTTGGGATTCCACGGGATGGGGAGCTCCGCGGGGGATAGGGAACCGAGGGGCTTGAACCCAGGCTGCGGGGTTTCGAGGAAAGAGGGCGGGTGAAAACTTTCATAAAGACCCGTAGCATCAGCTCCAGCATAGGAAAGTATTACTCCTAGTGGTCAGTGATAGTATGTAAAGAGGGAGGGTAGATAAAGGAATACTCTCTGGCCCACCAGGATGCTGTGGTAAGAATTCAGTTACATCGTAAACTGTACCCTTGATTATTATCCAGCAATCCATAGGACTGGAATGAGCGGCGACGTCTTTGAGAGTGTACATTGCAGTGTTTGTGTGCAGAAGGGTACACGAGGATGCAGTGTGGAAGGATACACGAGGATACACTGACGAAATACCCTAATACCGGCACACGGGACCTCTGACTGGCTTGTCTAGCTGGACAGGATTACTAAGATTCGGCTAATCATTCGCGAGTGTGTACTCGAGTAGACATGCTGTGTATTTGGGCTGGGTGCTCTGCGATCGCAAGGGGGTGAAGCTTCGACTTGGCAGGGTATGGTTATCAGCTAGGTAGAGTGAGGGCCCGGATGAATACAGGGTTTTTCGCCATCGATTTAGCCCGTCGATCAGAATTAGCGCACACTGGCACTCAAGAACCCAGACAGCCTACTCGTACTGTACTGGGTAAACGAAAACCCAAAATAGTCCCGACAAAATCTACCTCTGGACACATCCCTACAATACCCGTATTTACAATAGACCGGGTGAGGGCTCAGCGAGGCTTGGCAAAGATTTGTTAGTACTTGTATCATACCGGGGGGTAAAAATGACATGCATCGGAGACCAGACTTTAATCCCGGAGCTTGGCGGAAAAGCTTATTTTTCGCTTGTGAGGAAATGGCTTAATAAGATTGGGTCTATCCAGGCACTGTTTCTAAAACGTGGGCAGGGTAATATATACGGCATCGTATCGGTATTAGACTTTCCATACCCGACCCACATGCCGTTGATCCCAGGAACCCACCTTCAATCTACGGTTTATGCAATTCGCGGGAAGGTGAATTGCTCTTTCTTCCCCTCATATCCTATTGTTTGCTGGGGGGGGGGGGCGTGCTAATGGATGCAATGGTGCATAGGCGGCGGACATTATTAAAGCTTCCGGGGAAAAGTAGGAATAAGAATTGGAGATTGCGGAATCACGAGGCACATCTGTGCACCGAGCAGATATTCAACAAAGGGCAGATAGCGGTATTGAAATGGTAGGAAAAAATATAGGACGTAAATGTGAAAATTTAATATTATATTACTAGTAATGAAACAAGAACACACCGAGTCCCCCACAGCCGGATATCAATTTGATTTTTCTATGTGGAGAGGGCTTCATAGCATTCTGGCTCACCCTTTGCTGACTAAGCTTTCGCTAGGACTTCTACTTAGTGACTAGAGGGTTTGCGCCAGGGGACCTAGGTGGCAGTTACGGGAAAAGGAACCTAGGTGGTGGAAAGAGTTTGCGCAGACTATCCAGGTGGTATGACATCTGAATTACCTTTAATGACGGCAGAGAGATGTATTTAGTTTATGGATAGAGTAATATCAGGACCCATTGCCATTGTAATGAACAACATACCTGAAATGCCAATTGGTTTCAACAATGCGTGCCCAACAGTACCTCCACAAGCGAAGGATGAGAAGATTGGTTTTCCTTCAACACATTCGGCTGCCACTTTCTCAGGATAATGGCCCTAAGAGAGGGCCCTTAAGAGAAGGTGGAAGGTTGGACTTGGATAGTCTTAGAGAGGAAGAGTGGAGAAACCAATTCCGGTATGTTTTACCTTAATATCACCTTGTACATACTTAGTATAAAGAGAAAGAAATAGTGGAGTTGAGAATATAACCTGTATTTACTTGGTAAAGATTTATGCAAAGTGAGGTTGAGGAACAGGTGGATATTTTCGACTTGCCAATCCAATTTGAGCTGATAATCAAATTACAGAAGCCACCCGCACTGCTCTGTATATGCTAATGGCACGATTAGCATATCTGAATTGACTGTGTCACTATCTGACCGCCCATACAAAATTTAGACCCAAATGTTTGGGTTCTTTATGCCTGTAGCTTGTATATCACTTTTGTGGCTTGATTGCCTCTAAGTATATATATGTCAACAGTCACAAATTTTAACATTGCAAATTTGTTTTCACATGACTAATCAGTGATTATTCATCTCCTTGTTATATTTTACAACTATGCAGTCACTTGACTCATAGTATCTCACATGACTGCGCAATAGTAAGTTATCGTTATGTTCTGCTTGGTTGATTGTCAATGACTCACAATGGAGATGTCAGATGATGTAATGACTTATGCATATGACTCACATTACGAGTAATGTGTTTCACATATGTGATTTGTTTGAGCACATAACTTGTTTTATGAGTGTTGTTGGATAAAGGATGTTCAGTACCTAACTCAAGAGAGTCAGCGATGAATATTATACTATAACTTGCGATGAGTCATAGGGGTGGCAGGACGCAAGGTGATGAGTCACCAGGGGTCAGGTTGAGGAAGGCATACTTATATAAGGGGCTATGAACAAGCATGTAAGTAGGTTCTTTGCACAACAATTTAAGTAATACAAGACTTGGGCACTTGGGCATGGGTCCTGCCCTTTGACAATCACCTTCCCATGGTGCAAAATATATCTCTTTCTACTTTACTGTTACCTACAATCATGGCTTGAATGCAACTCCCTTGTTCTCTTGAGATTGGATATTGTATCTCTTGATCTTATTGTGATAAATCATACGATACTGAGACTATTGTGATGGTTACTCATACGACATGCTTGAAATGATTAGTCATTCCCCATTGGCAAACACTATGAGAAGTGGGTTTGTTAAACCAATAACTGAGGGTTTTGTGTCTTGAAAAATATTGAGGCATTTAGTAAGAAGGTGGATTAGAAGTTGCAAAAGGCACATGGAAGGGTTGCGAATTCTGAAGAGACAATCCGAGTCAAAGAATTACGAAAGGGGATGTCAACTATGCAGCCTTTTCCAAGAGACTGCTATTGGAATATGCAACTGGCTTTTGGCCATATACAGGAAATTGAAGTTCAAGACACTTCTCAATAGTGATAACGAAACTATAGAAGCTGGCAATCAATCCACCCATTATGGGAATATTGTCATAGAGAGTATTATGATAGAATAAGGCGATCTTAATGATACTAGTAGGTTTATTGAGCTCTATGAAATCAGGAATGATACCTCAGCACTTGATATTGGTATTTACTTCTCTTCTCTGCAGTTCTTGTATGTTTACTAAAAATACTAGAATCAAAGGCAATCATGGAAATCAACAATAAACGTGGAACAATGGTGGTGGACACAGGCAAACATTCCAAGAAATGGAATCAGAACCTGCAAAAGGACTTTGATAAAGTTCTCTAGTATTTCTGAGAGTCTAGTAGCCAAGCTCAAAAACGGTTTGAAAGCAATACTTAGAATGATTGGAAGTTGTGCAAATAAGATGCCTAGCAAGGTCTGGAGCCTTCCCAAAAGGATGTTCAGAGTCCAACACGGGAAAGGTAAGCCTGGCTAAGAATCATCAATGCATAGGAGGCAGTGGAGATTTTAGGAAACTTGTGGCTGCAAGGCAATGGTGATGAATAGTATAGTGGAAATATGTAATGTTAGATATCAGACAAACTAGCACTAGCTACCAACTATAACACTGGATTTGTATCGGGATAGTTTGAGATGCGAGATAGTGGAGGATTTCCTATGTTTTCCTTGCCTCTTTCCTTTTTCTGTCTCTCTGTTTTTTGACGACTTTGTCTCTATAAGAGACCATCTTGTTCGAGTTTCTTTTCCAATATCGTTCATTATCGTTCATTATCACTATCATTCATTTGGTCTCTTTTTCTTTCTTCTTTAAAATAAGAATCAAGTCTTGTGTCATTTACCTTGTTGCCCTTGTATTGGAGTGAATATATTGACCGTCTTGGTGCGCCCTACGATATTTTAAGAGATGGCATTTTAGTGGACTTGGTGAGAGGATGTGGCTGGGGCTTGTAGTTAGCCTTTCTATAATACCCACAGAGGGTCAATGTGAGGGGATTGGTGCTTTTATTTTATGGCACCTTGGTTCTTGTAGTAGTTTCATGATATCTGCGAGATTGAAGACTTTCATCCCAACACCCATCTTTTAAATGCAATTCCAACGCAATCGACTCGAAGAACATGAAGCGCTTGTATTCCCGCAGTGCGTATTAAGACCATTTCGTTACCCGACAAAATCTGCATGTTTACACCTTCAGACAGGTGACCGAACTAATCACTGAGGATCGTGACGAAGAAAACGGAAATGGGATCAAAATCTGCCGAGTTGAAGCGAGTTTCCACCACCCTGCTAAACCACAAATCCTAACGAGCATGAAATGAAGTATGTCAAGCTCTCATACAAAGATAGGGACTTTTGAATGACACTAGCATCGCGGGTGGAAATTCCTGTAAATACTTTCGTGATTCTCTAGGCGGTCATAGGGTAAACTTTTTTTTTTGCGGAAACTTTTGAGCTCGGGGGTTATGGCCGTGGGAGCTACCGTAGTGGGTTTGAAGTGCACCATATTTGGGGTTTATGGGGGATTTATAGTCTTAGCCGTACTCGTACCCGTGACCAAAGTGGGCAGGTGATGAGCGGGGGTATTTGGTAGATTTGGTAGGCAGAAGAGAAAATCAAGGTTAGGGGTCACAAAAAGTTACTTGTGATTGATTCCTGTTCGTCACCAGCCCAGTTTTGTGGGTACTCGAGTACGAGTATGGTGGAGACTGAAATTCACTGAATTGTCCAGTAAAAGCCCGCTGTCAGATTATCAGCGGAAATCAGCCGGTCTGAAGATTCAAGTTTGGCAAGTTGCCACAAGAACTCAACAAGTGGACCTTGTGTGAGGAGGTTGGAGTTGCTTGTTGTTTCCCTTGGTGGGGTCTGGTATTCCCCCCCCCTGCTTGTCTCGGAAAAAGTAGATTGGTTGTGCTTTTCGCCTCTCCCAGGAGGAAATTTTGGACTACAGTATGCAGCAAATAGTCCAAGTTTTCGCGGCAACGGAATTGCGAATACCTTTGGACTAGGTCCAACACATCAAGCGGGCTGAGTTTATACCGTTTCAAGAATTGGCTAATCCTTCTTAGGAGCTTTTGTTTCTGAGTTTGGAGATTACGGGGCCGTCAAGGATGGCGGAATTCAAGACAGAAAGCGCCACGCTCGGGGTGAAAAAAAGAAAGCAAGCCCCATAACAGAAACGAGCTTCCTCTCCTCCTCGCAAGACTCTCTATCATACCCACGCCCACGGGAGTATTGCCGTATTAAGAGAAGCGCTCATCACGTTCATCCGCGCCCCGCTATCCCGGATCTCGGTAATCTGGATATCTCGCCCTCCTGTATGAACTTCCGCGAGTTCCAAATTCCCTTGCATTGGAGCCTGTCCTCTCTCCCCGGTTCACTCCCTGTGCTGGGCGGATTCGCAGGATTCGGCCGTTGGACGGTTGGAGTAGCAGCAGGGGGTGCGAATGCACTTAGGGGATGAGCATACCGGTAGGTGGGGCGAATTCGAGTTTGACTGGTCAAATTTTGGTGAGTGTAACAATGCCACTCTTGGTTGGCTTTGGGTATTATCACAGGAAAAAGTTAATTAGGCGAAGGCAAATAATTCCCACTCCGGAATGGCTGGTATAAATCATTTGATTAGCCGCCAGAAACTTGATGGTATTCTGCTCTCTCACTGGCCAATTGGCCGGGAACTAATGAGAATAGGTTCGCCCCACTCACCCTTGACACCCTGTTTTTAATACTGTGCGCTGAAGGCTTATCCAAAAGCAAGGTAAAACCCCGCCCCCAGAGCTTGTCACAGAGTTTGTTCCTTGTACTTGTACCACGTGCAAGGGGTAGTCAAGCCGGGAGTGAAAACGGTGTAACGGTGCTACAGGGGACAACTTTGTTCACTCTCTCCAGCGAATCCCATCTTAAACCTAGACACCCTCTCGAGGGAGAAGTGGGTTTGATTGGCTTGAGTCAATAGTGCCCGCCACACTAATCAATAGCTTGAAATGGGATAATACTGCAAAGGGAAGAAAAGGATGGGCTGTATTTTTTTCTACTCGAGTATATATAAAAAAAAACCCCCCTTTTTCTCTGCAAACCGGCGTTCCCTCCATCCATCGCTCTTTTGTCGTCAATCCTTTGATTTTCACCACCGGCTTCTGGTCTTGAAGACGGGGTGCGGTGATACATTCTTTTATCCGTCCCATTTGTTCTTTCATCGTCATTCTTTATCAAACATCTTTCGTCATGAAGATTATCTTTTTCCTACTCTTGGCTAGCAGTGTGAGCGCTCAATCACGGACGAAGCCCGTGGTGATGCCGTTTGCACTACGTTACGGTCAACATACCTTCGGGGCGTGGTACGGTGTTCCCGTAGTTGTAGGGAGCACACAGTTCAACCTTTCTTTGTCTACAGCGTTGAGTAGGACTTGGATCCCGGGCGCTGCATTGTGCGCTCGTGATTCTAACGTGACAGCGTGCACCGCTGCTGTCGGTGGGACTTGGAGTGGGGATATCGGCACGGGAACAAAGGTGGAGGACGAATTGTTGGCGGGGGTATACAATAAGACGTTGTCTGAAAAGTTGAACATCAACGGAAAACTCCTTTCTCAGGAGGGAGTCGGAAGCACTATCACCGAGAGCATCACTCTGAAGTCAAATACAGGTGTTTTTAAAATGGATTCCCAGAGTGTTGGTGTGGTGAAGGAGGCGGACACTGAGAATTTTCCGAATGGGATTTTGTCGCTGCAGCAGATGGCGTTGTCATTATACTCGGGCGGATTCACACCAAGTCCTTCGATGCATCTATTTCATGGTTATTCTGCATACTCTAATGATTCTGTCGTAGATCTAGAGGGCTCGGATGCCGGTCGATATATCCTTATCTTCGGGGGGTACGATCGTGCTTTACTGGACTTGAACACGACTCAGCAATATCCGCTGGTCAAGACAATGATAAAAGGGAACGATAATGAGAAGGACGACAACTCCACCACCAATCCTCTCCCCTTATCCCAAGACGTCGGATACCGGATGGAAGTATTACTCGAAGACCTTGTCTATCGGTGGACAATCGGCGGTAAAACTGATAATTCCCTCGTCACCGCGCCAACACTTGCAATAATAGACTCTACAACTCCGTACCTCTGGCTACCAAAGTCGGTTCTAGCGGTGCTTGTCAGTGTCTCGGGTGTGACCTGGAATGACACCCTCAAGGTTTACCAGCTCCCCTACTGCGGAAAGTGCACGGAAGCGCAATCCAATGCAGAACTTGCAGTTCTGGACTTCAAGTTCGAAAACAACGATGGTGTACCGATAACCATTGCTTTTAAGGATTACCTGACCGTAAAGTACGTTCCATATTCTGGCTGGAGCAGCGACGCAGTGAACATGTTACCGGTACGGGAACTGCCAGACGGTAGTCCCATAATTCTGGGGCGACCTTTCCTGGCGGTGGTCCATCTGTGGGTAGACTACGCCGAGAAGTGGTTTGCCATGAGTGAGGGCTACCAAGGTAATTTGCCGCTCGTGAAGTCTGAAGTTGTACCCTGGGCCCGGAAAAACCATCCTCCCATCACAAATTCCTCGGTGCTTTTAGTAAAGTCCTCAGAAGATGTTTCCCCTGCAGGATCATCTCCCTCTTCATCAAACTCCCCCTCTCCACCAAAGCTCAAAACCGGCGTCATAATTGTCATTGCCACCAGCGGCGCGGCTCTCCTATTAGTAGGTGGGTTCCTCATCTACCGCTGCTGCCGCCGACCGGAACCGGAACCGGAACCGCCAATTCCCCCAAATCCATACGATCGCTACGAACTCCACAACACCTCTGCCTCAGCCCCCTCAACTGCACATATACCAGAACTCAGCTCCCATCTACAGCCTCCGCCCCGACAATCCCTCAGCGCCAGGGTGCAAGAGATCGGTTCTTCCTACAGACAGATACCCGAGTTGCCAACTGCGGTATATTACCCACCTCCCCCTACCCACACACCACATCGGCAACAAGGGGGGTACCCCCAGAGTGGGGTGGGCGCGCCAAGTCCGGTGTATGAAATAGGTCCGGATAAGAGGCACTATTAGGACATCTTTGATGTGTTGGGGTAGTCACGTGGGGGTTTTTTTTTTCATGTTTAGCGAATGTCATTTCATGATTGGCGTTTGTTCTTTTCGGTGGGAACGGGGTTGGGTTTCCTTTTGGGGGTGGCATAGGGCGATACTACCATTTTTTATTTATTTTATTTTTGAAGACTTTGGATAATCTGTAGTTGATCGAGCATGTTATAGACTATAGTTCCCGTATCTGGGATTAATCTGTGGGACTGCTGCTAGGATAGATAAAGGCGAATTACTTGGAGACAGCTTCGATGTAAACCTTCAATGCCGCTAGTGAATCGGGATTCAGTTGTGGGATTAAGTATAACTTATCAGCCCTCTAAATATAGTGGCCCTTCTTCGCCGCCAGTGAGTGCCGAGCATCTCACCCCCACGGAAGAAGTGTGCAATGTCGGAGGTGGTCCGAGTGGTTCGAGGGGCATGGGATTGGAAAAATACTACTGCATATACCGTCTCCTTATGATAGAAAGCCAGAGGAGCGAATCGCCAATATTGGTGTGTTGATTCCAGAAGAAATAGCAGCGAGGGGGGGTTAGGTAAATATAAGAAGCAACCTCTAAAGAAGATAAACTTGACGGCAGTGGAGGTTTACCGGCAGTTATAATACCCTGCGGTCTCTCGGTTGGCGCGATCCCCATGTGTGGCTCATGATCCCTCGACACACTTCAAACCTCAGCCCTTTTTACCCGTCCCTTAGAGGGGAGTATCATATCATACTAATAATCCCCACAAGAAACTTGTGGTGTCGGTATCGTCCGTTTGAAAATACACTTTCTGGGTCGGTATTTTAGACTATTTGTCCTTCGACATGCTTTATCACTCAATATTTTCTTCTCTACCTCAGGAAAGTGATATACGGAACACGAATTAAAAAAGACGTGGGAGTCGTATGAAATCTGATCTAAGCAATATGTCCCGGATTGTGAGGCTTGAAAGAAGTTAGCTGATTAGGTCTACCGAGAAACAACAAAGCTGGACCCGTTTATCAAATTGATACTGTTCAAATTGGGTGTTCCAAGCCAGTCACCAGCGACTATCATATCCGTCTTCCAATACACCCACTCAGGTCATAATATTTTCACTATGGTGTCAAAGCTAATATTTTGCTAGATCTTCTATCATACTAGCAGCAGGGTATTGTTCTGATATATTAACACCGTGTGATATCTCATGAAAATCCGCGCCCAAACTAAATCTAATAAGTATCTAGATACAGAGCCGTGAAAATGGAATACTATCTAATCGTAAGATAAACCGAACTTATCCGCCCATCTAAGAAAGCCAATGTACAGTGAACAAAAACAAACTGAATCCAGGCCAAATCTTAAAGCTACGCTTTTGCGCAGAGGGATATGTCGGTAAAATAAAAGCCACGGGAGGAAGGGGTGGGAATACAAAAACCCCATTTCCACAGATTCCCCAGGAGGGAATTTAAGATAGGATACTATGATGGTTACCGGGATAGTACTGTAGAGTTTGAAAGAGTGGGCTCAGGTAGAGCATCGCGCGTTTTTTGGGTGCCTCTTTTGCCTACGATGAGTTTCATACCTACTTTCTGTCAGCGCATCTCTCCGACTGAATCACAAATGGAGCAGGAGTAGGAGGAGAAATATACCAGCAGTAAAGGCCACAGCCCAAGACTGACTCAGCCCATCATCCAACAGCATCTTATCAAATCCCGTACCACTAAAGAACTCCCATGCAGCCCCGGGATCAAATGTGGCCACATTCATCGCCCAAATACTCTTCCAGGGATTAACAGGCATCTTACCCAACCTCCCCCCGTACGTGCCCTGAAACTCTGCCCTCGCGAAAGCGGGATCCCTAACGTACTCGCTAATCGGCGTGGTAGGGATCATGTGAATTCCCTGAATGGCTTCAGTAGCAGGGCTAAACCAAGTAGCATAATCAACGCTATTCTCCCAGAGAATCCCGCATACAAAGTTTCCTTTCACCTCCTGAGGTTGCACGGAGAGTTGGCTGCCAGTCAACATGTACATGTTGATGCTCTTCCTCATAACGCCGAGCATCAGGAGGCCACGGCCCTCGATGGCCTTGTCGTTTATAGCGGCGCCCCAAAGCCGCATCCCGTAGGCGTAATTGTAGTCTTCCGAACTGGATTCTTCGTTTCTGCCGTCGCCGAATTCGTATAGACCGGCGGCCCAACTGTGTCCGTGGAACCAGTCGAAATTGCGGAAGGGAATGTACTTGGTGTCCCCCGGGGAAGGGTTGGCCGTCTCGCGGATGAAGGTGTTTATGTAGTCTTTGTTTTTTGCTACCCAACTATCCTTGTTGTTGATCTTGGCCTTCTTGTCGATCTGTGCGTCTAACCAGGCGATCACTGCCCCGGCTTGAATAAAATAAGAGTAGTGGAAGTGATGGTCATTATAAAACATATTTCCGAAATCAGCGTTGACTTTGTCGGCTGGCTTGCCGGCTTGCGTGTAGTAGGCGTCTGAGACTATTCCCCCGAACATCGAGTCGTAGAGGAGTTTTGGATTCACAGTGTTTTTGGCAAAAGGGTCGAAAGCTGCCTTGACCTTGTCCAGGCATTCTTTCGTCAGGCTTTCGTCTCCTACAGCATCCCAGGCTGAGAGACAGATGTATGCTGATCGGGCGAGTTTCTTGCCTTTGAAATATGTTCCTTCTGCTCTCGCGGCTGTTAGGTCTTCTGCTATCTCTTTCTTGACAATCTCTTTGATGATGTCTTTGTCTGTCCGTGGTATATCTTTTTCCAACCCTAACCCGAAGGTAACCTTGCTCGGAAGTCCATCTTCGGTCACCTCCAGATCAGCACTAGAGACGGCAGTCATTGGCCCATTCACCCTGCTGTCCAACATAAGCCCTGTCCTCTTCTCCCTGGAATATCCAGATAGCGCTGCGATATGATGTGGTAGTCCGTAAACTAGTGGCTCGCCAAATATTCCGTCCTTTAGGATATTCTCTCGGTAGTAACTGATAGTGTATGACCCTGTGTTCTCACTATTCAATCTCATAGATGACAGCGCTGCTGACCCTGGATACCAGCCTGCCGCCTTATCGTACACTGATTCATCCTCTTTTATGGTCTTTGAGAGTTTTGAAACTTTAGCACCCTGGACAATGGCTCCTTCATATTTATCCTTCATCACAATTTCTACTGTGTCTCCCACAGCTTTAAACTGCGCGTCACCACCAGTAGTCCACTTTTTTCCGTCAGAGAAGATATACAAAAGGACAATATTTCCGTCTGTCAGCTGTGTTCTAATCTTCAGGAACCTGCTGTTGCTCCCCGCAGCTTGGGTAATCGCGTATCCAGGCGGAGCGCGAATGAATATCCTTGGCGTAAGTTTTGTATAGACCGCCGTTGCGAATGCCATGCCCTGACATACTGGCATTCGGATATTCCCATCACCAGCTGATAAAGTCACATTCAAGCAGAACTGATCTGTGGGACGGCTTGCGCTAAATTTCGGCGGTGGGGTGAACTCTTTCGCAGAAAAGTTTATCAGTGCCGGGTCGCCTAGGGGTAAATCGTAACGCTTCGACGCTGCGGAACTAGTGGTTGACTTTATGAATACCTATTCGATTTCCACAAACAATGGATTAACTTTCGACTGCACTACGATATTTATGTCTAGGATCAGTTAGAACTTTCGAATGAGCACATACCCTCGCGTCGGCCTCGTGATGCACCACCGCCATTCCCACCTGATCAGGGCCGGACCCGCCAATTCCATCATCCCACCGAATCCCATACGGTAGAGGAAATACGGTCTGATTCTGAAATCCCATCACGAAATTCTGATAATACTTATTCGTGTGCATAGGGCCCTGGCCCTCCGCTATATGGCATACATTCTGTGGCTCCTGTTTCGGCTCCGTGCATGGATGTTTTGGCTGCGTCTGAAAAATAGGTAAGGGGTTGTCATTAGATACCGGGATTAATAGGTCTATCGGCTGTTTGAGGGGATCCACTATTTCACTAAATAGCGGCACGGCCTGTACTGCCGTTATTAGCAATCCTACCACGAGGATCGTGGGAAGCATGATTCCTTCTGTTTGTTGTGGAGTTTGAGCTGCTTTGCAGGTATATTTGTAGTAATGAATGCCAGGGGGGCTAGCGAGAGCCCGCCAGAGTAAACAAGAAAAGAAAAGAGTAAAGGAATGTGGGGGGGTGAAAAATTCCACAGTTGAATGTTTCAACCACCTATGATTGGAAGTGGTTGAAACGAGGAATGCAATAGGCTCGGGAGGGCACTGGTACATTGGAACTTCACAGAGAGGAAAGATAGATAGAAGCAGTCATGAGATGTCTCCGCTGGTTTGGGGCTTTTTTTCTTCCCACATTCCCCTCTGGTGGACCATCTGTTTGGCCAAACACTGTGCTGGTAAAGGAACACCGCCCAGTAAGGATACATTGACACCTGCGGGCATGACAGCGATAGCTGTTACGGGCTTGAACTGCGCACCGATACTCAACGATGGGTTTTGTGCCTGCACGCCCGCAAGGCCGATTAAAAGATGCTTGAAAGCTGAATAATTCCCGGTGAAACGGTCAGAATACTTATACCGAGGGTGGCGTCTGGTGTCTTTTTCTTGTGGGTCCCTCTCACACCTCCACACCGCCTAGGTGGCCATGACCGAGTGCATTCCCCGAGCATTCCGACAACATGTCTATGCCTACCTCTGCCTAGGTCATGGAAAATTAATACTCCTCACACAAAGATGCAGCACTGAAACTCTATTTTGGTTCGACACTGTTATGCTTGATCCTTAATCAAGTACCGTAAGAACTTGAATAATTTGACTATGTGCTGGGTAGTCAATAATATCCTCTTCTGGGGAAGGGATGAAAAACACACCTAAAAACCTGATATCTGAGAGAAATAAAAAGGAAAGAAGAGCCAAACTTTACTGGGAGAGGCAACTCTAACGCCCTAGGACATAGTCAAATTATTCGAGTCCCACTATAGTGATGCCGAGTTCCAGTTAATCTACCCCAAGCTTCCTCACTCCGGCCCTTGTTCAAAGGGCGGAACTGCCCAGGTCCTTCTAGAAGGCAAAGCAATCGTTGAGAGGACTTCCCCGGAAGGTAACCATTCCAATTCCTCAAAGAGCTACTTCAAGACAGAGTGCTTACTTTTTAGCACATCCCGGAGAAGGCCATCAGCATATCCTACATATCTTATTTCTCCGGTGAGTCTTTACAAGGCCCAGCATAGTGATTTCTTCTCTGCTTCTTCCGGTGTATCGGGGGTTGGCAGTCCCTCGAAATCCCTCCGGTAAATCCAGGCTTAACTTGTGAGCCATATGATGGAACTGATACCGGAAAAACTGTGACGTTGTGCTCTCAGTGTAGTACTGGAGTTCAGAAGTAAGCTCAACTATCGCTGAATAATTAGCAGTGGCTACACTGAATCCTGGTTAGTTACCGGTGACTTGCTGTAACTATTGAGTGAAGTTACACAAATAGCGTACCGAGAGTGAGTATTGGACCGTATTGATTATATTAGGGTACGAGCACCTCTTTTCCCCACTGCGGAATTTTTAACCGAATCCCCCTATGTATTCTAAGAATGGCTCGAGTATTGAAGAACTTGAAATAAAGTCGAAGAGATATCTTAGTTATGATACCGGCAAAATCAGGTTCCTTCGGCAGGAACATAAAGCAACTGACCATATCCTTTAAGCTGAGGTGGTTTTTGTCACTTGGCAGATTAAAGCCGGTGGGAAGTGATAGGATTAAATAAGCCTCAGCCCTGCTCGACAAGTAATTCTTGGCTCACCAAAGAAAACAGGAGGTGGATCCGCACAGGGGTCTGCAGCGCTCGCGTGCCCAATGAAACTTGGCCATCAGTAGCCACAGGGGCCGATATAGATAGTATCCCAAATACATAAATAACTACAGAATAAAAAAGTACCTATCTTGGATTCGGAAAAATGTGTACAGTACTCGAGTACAGTATACCGGGCTTTCGGGCAGCCACACTCACAGCCCATCTCCGATCCTGGCGAACCCACCAGAGAAAATCTTGAGCACCAGTAACCACCATAAAAGGACAAACTAAGCGAGGTCGGGAACCCCCAGCGCCTAGTATCCACCACGAGTGACGGCCCATGGTTCGGATCACTTGGGGGGAGCTCCAGCCTAGGATCCGCTCCTCTCTTCAATTCATCGGCCCAGCAAGTAACACAATATCCATAGACCAGCCCAATGATTTATCTAGAATAGACGGGGAGAGCGAGAGAGTAGAATGGGAATCTATCTTGCCTTGTACGGGTGGTTTAGTGGTGGCTGTCGGTGTGGTATGTGTGTAACAGTGTTGGGAGGAGAGGGAAATAATGAAAAAAATATTTTGGTATGATAGCTTAAGGGCGATCTAGGTAGCTCCAGGTTTGGAGCTTAGAAGTGGGAGGGGAGCGGTGGGTGTCGCGTTCAAATGGTTAAGGCCGGGGGTGCGTTTTATTGGGAGAGTGTTCGGGGTGGCGGAGAGAGTGACGGGGCAGGAATGTCTCCGGGGCTTTGGTGTTTCTGAGGAAAGACAACAAATACGGCATTACCTGGTTAAACACGAAATAAGACAACTTATGGAGCAGCTAAACGAATCGTGGCCCAATAGGTGAGTGAGAGAAGAGCCGTCCAATAAGCTCTTCCCCCAGTAACGTAAAAAACTTGAGTAGAAATAGTATCATACCCTGAAGTAAATTGCCGCTAAACCTGATTCTAGGAGAAGCTTTCCTGCGAATCTCGCCAGCCTATTGGGACAAATTTTGTTTGGCTGTTCTAGCTGCATTCCGACTCTAGCCAGATAATGCATTGGAGGAAGGTAGGTTAGGACAGACGGTAAAGGGGTCTCTCAGTTTAGGAGTTTTGTTGCGATATTCGGGGGATTTGGCTATTCCCTGCGGTTTTCCAGATTTTTTCGGGCCCTTCCAAAGCACGTGATAACTACAAGTTACAGGTATATAGAGCCCGAACACGTTGGTCCGAATTTTGTATGGGCAGTGAGATACGAATAGAGAATTTACCATACAAAAGTCTTATCCCTGCCCCTCCCTGTACTAATGAATAGTTATATCGGGGATACTAGCTACGGAATTAGGGGAATACCCGTCCTCTGACAAAGAAAGCGGGTGTTTCGGAGGGCGCAGATATATATCGGAACCCCCCCGTTCCTCGCTCTATCGATATCATGAGAGTAGTATGATTGGATACCGATGTCATTTTTTTACCAATGATAAAGTATCAGGCGCCTGAACTGTCTATTTTCTGAAGTAGCAGTTAAAGGATCAAGAAGAAAGAATATTATCGGCCAGTTCTTATGGCCTAATGGCTTAGGAGCTGGCCGGCTAATTTGAAACAGAGACCATTATGCGTTCGAATCCGGGGGCAGTGGAGTAGTCGAGCATTAAAAATAATGCTCGGCGAACCACTTTTTTTGCTGGGGGTAGGTCTAGGGTTGGAAATGCCCTCGTGTCAATTCCCGCCAAATGTTGCGGTGGGACTGCTGGCTAGTGTTTGGGTACTATATGCCCGTAACTTGTGGCGTGTGATCCAAGTTTCTGGTGGTGGCTGGTGATTGGTTCCAATTGTGGTTGATGTTTGGGGTGTCATGAAGTCTCGTCGTAGGTCAAAACTGAAAGCTCGCGAGTCAGACATCCTGGTTGCAGGATGATTGATGCTGCCACCGAGCAGAGAATCTTCTAGGAGGATTAAAAGCATCATCCCGACACTAGAGCTATGCCACTCCGGGATTTGAGGACAGTTGCATTAACAATACATACTGGCGTAAATCTTGTGTCACATTCAAACGTACCATAGAATTCGCAGGAGATGTTGTCCGGAACGTATTGAAGTTGTTGTTGGAGCGGCTGGTGTCATATCAGTAGTGGTATGAGCTGTATACTGGGAATGATCATTGGCATGGGAATGGCGGAATGGCGGAATCCCTGGAATGCGGAAGTGGTATGTGTGCGAGTTTGAAATGTTGAAATGTTGGAATGTTGGAATTCTGGGGGCTGCGCTGAACTTGGAAACTTGTATATATTGACTATTGTTGTTGTTATGACGGGTGAGAGTAATTGAGATGTTATAAGGGTCAATTTCGGATTTCAGTAGAGCGAAAGGTGATATCGAGTGAGACTTTGTGAATTATTTGAAAAGTTCAGTTCTTAAGTATCTTGAAAATATCCTGACAGAGGTTAAAAGTCCAGCCAATCCCCACCACTGATCCCGTATCCTCTTAGTTTTAGTGTACTACAGTATCTAATACCATACCCACCTAAATTCACAATTGAGAAGCCAATAACGCACCAACCCTTTTTTTGCAAATCAAAATGACATTTGGGCAAAACACCATCTTGGAGAGTCATGAGCATGATCATTGATACCATGGATGTCATCTACTGTGACATCTTTGATATAGTCAACTATACAGCATCATTACAAGATCACATTTTCCCCCAATACCTCATGAGGCAAGTGAGGAATGGGGGGCCAAATTATAAAACTCTGGTTGGTGTAAGGAGTGACAATAATAAAAGAAACCAGGTATTTACCAGGAAGAGTGCACAATTTTAGAAGAGGTGAGATTCAGGGGTAGTCCAAGGTGAGGGAGATGCACAGAGTCTGATTTGGGACTCAAGGAAACCTCCAGGGTACTTTGAGGTAATGTCAACTTCCCCAGAGGGACCAAATCCATAACAGAAAAATACTGGAAAATTTCACAAAGGCCTCTCAGGGTCTCAAATAGTCTTTAGGTTACTATGTTTAACCTATAGAAAAGCCTAGTAAGACATGTTTCAGGTCACAATGTTGTATCCCATTACCTAATCAGGCTAGTATTATACCATATTTATAAGCTTGTATAAATTTAAATTTTTTTTTTGTATATTAAACTACCAGCCAGGTAAACTAAGCTACAACTAATACTAGTATATGAAAGATAGCCAGAAGGCCTAGAAATGGTGCAAATGGGACGTTCAAAGGCGTAAAGGAATACTCTCGAGGAGGTGAATCCAACCCAGGTATCCACTTGGCGATTGTATGCTTGTAGCCTAAGTAAACATATGAGATAGTCAGTGGTTCAAAAGTTCGCTCAAGTGTAAAAGTGTAAAGAAGTGATCTTGAAAATAGTGCAAATAGGACATTTAACAGCTCAAATGAATTCTATCAATAAGGGCAATCCAACTCAGGTATCCGCTTAGCAATCGCATGCCTGTAGCCTAAGTAACTATATGAGATAGTCAGAGGTTGAAAAATCTCCTCAAGTGTAAAAGTTTGAAGAAGGAACATTCAAAATGATCCAAATGGGACTTTCAAAGGCTCAAAAGCATGCACTCGATGAGAGGAATCCAACCCAAGTATCTGCCTGACAATTAGATGCCTATAGTATATGTAAATAGATGAGATAGGGAGAGATTGAAAATTTCACCCAAGTGCAAAAGTGTGAAGAAGCCACCTTGAAAACAGTGCAAATGTGATGTTTAATGGTGCAAATGAATGCTCTCAATTAGGGGAATCCAACGGTGGTATTCCCATCTTAATTGAAGCTATATAGCCTGAGATATTTGGTAGGATACAAGTATCAACCTATAAGGAAGCAACATCAGAAAGAAGAAAGCGTGGAAGGGGCCTTTCAGTTAGACAAATACAGGAGAAATGAGAGGTATATTTTAAAATCTCGGCACTACTTACAAATTAAGTAAGCCTCCCAGAGTTCTATTTGAGCCTCCCAGAGTCCCATTGAGTCTTTTCTGAGTCTTTTTCTAACTTGTGTGACAGCTATTCTATAAAAAGGCCTAAGCACAATGATAAAATGTGATTTAAGTAACGGCTAAAAATCTTGGAACTATTGTACTCCCACACACAGGGACCTTAGAATGAACAAAGTCCCCCAGGGAACTCCAGTGGGTCATTGTCTATAATGGAAAAACTCAGCAGTAGTATGTCCATAACAGAAAAACTCATAGGGAAGTCTGGTGTTACTGGAGGCGTGCGGGACTTCAGACAGTGCCAGACTGCCCAGATGTTACCTCTGAATTATGTGCCTAGTTCAATACTCCATGGATTTGCCATGCATATCTTGACTCAAGTGGTGACGCCCTGGATTATTAGTAAACTATAGGTGTCTCTTGGGGGCCCCTGGGGTCCCAATCAATACTTAATGCTTTATGAGGTATGAGAGGTAGACAGCTCCCTGGTTATACCACCTGCTACATGAATCAAAGCGTGATATACAGGAGGTAAAATCTTTTTTACTGATGTCAGAAGTCCAAGTGTATAACTATAGTCTCTTACACCCCTTCCGGTCCTCATCTTTCCGGACATAGTGTGTCCTATCACCACAAACAAGAAGGGCTATAAGCCGTAGTCCATGCTATCCTCCCCTGAAGACTGAAAGACTAGAGGGCTTAGATAACCAGATTCAAATAGTGTCATTGTTTGCTACAGCTAAGAATTATCTTTCCTAATAAGAGATAGTATCACTTCGATGGGGGTTTAAACTCATATCAGCAAAGAGTATAGGAAATAGATTTACTCAGACACAAAATTCATGACAAATGCCTAACCAACAGAACCCAGGACGAGCACTAGAGCAAGATGAGATTCTACAACTCCATCCGAAATTACATGATCGAAACAAGGTGTAAAGCTGAAGCATTGCGGCTATGATAGAACCTAATATCACACGAAGAGCCCTAGATCTAGATTACATAGATGTGGGTGACTCTGCCCCCTTTTCTCAGGGATACATAATGGCTCCACCATCCTCCACTAAGGGTAAGCTGTACTAATAAACTAAAGCACCCAATGTAAACGCCGTAAGTCGGATGAACAAAATCTCAGAAAAATATCTGCAGTAATCCTGAAGACAGTGTTTATGGAAGTACATGAGAGCCAAATTAGAATGCAAGAGGGTGGTCAGTGCTTTGACTCCCAGTCGCTTCATGAGGCGGGAACCCAGCATACTCTAAAGATCTTCCATTTCTCTGGTATTGCTTCTGTTGGTGTTTTGCTTTTTTGGAGTTCCCGGTAGTGAGGAAATCATTACATCTTAGAAGGTTATTTGCATTCCTATCATCATGTGAACGCTAAATAACAGATGTCAATGAGTGACGTACAAGATTCGGCAGCTGTAGGATTGAAAATGCTTATTTGGAAGATGACTGTTTCCCTCCCCCTCTCCAGCCATACAAGATCACTCACCTCTCAAACTAATTCAATGTATAAAACCTTGGTTGCAGAGGTTATCATTAACCATGGGAATTTTATGCAGTGGACTGAAACCGCTTGGGTAGAGATGAGAATCATGATTGATTGATAACAACTTGGTGGAAGAAAAGATTGGAGAAAAGTTGTGAACGGGAAGGAACTATATGTTGTGCGTAGTAGGTAAGAGGAAAGTAAAAACAAGTAGGGTGAAAACATTGTGAGAGCTTGCGTGTCCATTGACTACTGAGTATGTATGCCTCTGCAACTACAGAGAATGGGTATATCCAACACCATGGTGGCTATCAACTGCTATTTCTAATACTCGCTCTGGGTTGAAGATTTCACAGATCAAAGAATCATACAAATTAGGCTAGCACTTAACATGATATTCATGTAAAACAAAACAAAAGAAGGAGAGCAAGTCTGACAGCCTCATTAAAAGCCCCTGCTGTGGAAAACGTTCATGGGAAAAAACCATCAGTAGTAGGCAAAAATAGTACTCTGACAAGGGACATCAAAGAGTAAAAGCAATAATCCAAGAGACATAAAAATGTAAATAAAATGTCAAGCACTACAGAAATGAATTGAAACAACAGATATAAAGAGACAAAGTGTAAGAGAGTTAAGACAGGTCTAGTTTATGGAGATGCTTCTAGTCGGTCTCCTGGACAAAGGCCTTGGTAAGTATATCGGCTGTCATTTGATATCTGCTGAGATGCTGAATTGAAACAAGTCCTTGGGCAATCATATCACAGACATGGTGATAAATCCTATCTATATGGTGAGTGCACTTATGAAATCAATTGTTTTTAACAAGTAGAACAGCTCTCTGGTTACCAGCATAGAGGAGAATAGATATAGAGAGGGCATGAATTGCTGGCAGTTCAGAGAAAAGACAGCGAATAAAAATAGCTTCCTTAGCCACTTCTGAACAGGCAATATATTCAGCCTCTGTGGATCAAATGACCAGAATATTCTGTTTCTTGAACTTCCAAGATACAGCTGCATTGGCCAGGAGGAATGTATATTCTCTAGTTGATTTCTGGTCACTAGTATCTCCATCCCAGTCTGAGTCAGTAAATCCATATGACATTGTGAACCTGGAATCCTGCAACCTGGAGTACAAAAGATAAATATTCTTGGTGTGCTTCAAATATCAGTATACACGTTTGGCCATGGCAAGATGGCACCACCTCTGAGGTGAGGCCAGATACTTTCTCAGAAAAGAGATGGAATTGGGGAGATCCGGTCTGGTTTCTGTCATCACATTCATGATACTCCCAATCATAGACTGGTAAAGCTAGTGATTCTTGGTTGAGAGTTGTTGCCTGTTCTCTCCCGGAGCAGGCCAAAGCTGTCTAAGATCTATAGAAGTAAATAGGCAATTACAGTTCTTGGGTCCAAATCATCTTAAAATAGTTGTTATAAATTTCTCCTGTAAGACCTGGATTCTTCCACTTGAGTGATAGAACTCAAGACCCAGGAACTGTCGTACTGGTGCTAAATGTGGCATTTTATACTCCAGCAGGAATATTTTCTTAATCGCCTATAGCTCAGGAATAGAAGAACTTGTCAAAAGCACTTTATCAACATAGTGAACCAAGATGACGGCTGGTGAGATATAGTGGTTGGAGTAGGCGATTGAGGACTTGAAGCCTATAGAGTACAGGTAGGCATTAATATTACTAAATCAAAGCCAGAAGGCTTTTTCGATCAATAAAGGGCTTTCTGAACTCTCAAAACCTGAGAACTGACTTGACTATGCAAGTCAGGATCTAGCCACTCAAACCCAGCAGGTGAGCGAATGTAAACAGGCTCATTCCCAATAGATAGATTGAGAAAAGCAGTAGTAATCTCTATATGATGTACTTGCCAATTTTTCAAAGGACTCACATCCAGTAGCGTGCCTCCAGTGGGCCGGGCGAGCCACCAGACCAAATGTGTCTCGATGCTCAACTTGTTGAAAACCTCTTGCAATTAGGCAGGCTTTATGATGGATTGAACCATCAGCCTCAACCTTGGTATCATACTATAAATCTACTTAGCGTTCGTTACGGGGCCCCGTTTGTGACAAACGGGGCGCCAAGAGCAGGTTATTAACTGCAGATTAAAAAAATAATCGTCCAAATCGGACAAAAACTGAGTGAGATAGGGTTCTTTGAAGTTGTCTAACTTCAAAGAGCTCTATCTCTGTCAGTTCTGGTCCGATTTGGATGGCTTTTTCGGCCAGTTAATCAGAATAACCTAGGTTATTGTGTCCCCGCTCCTCGGAAACGGGGCCCCGTAACGAAGCCTAAATCTACTTGCAACTCAGGATTGGTACAGTAAAACTTGTCAGCATCATCGGCGTCCATGTTTTGTTGCCTAATAGCAATTTATACCTGCAGCACAATGCTGCTCTCTAATGCTTATCTCCTGCAGCATTGGCATAAGAAGCTGGATCCTCCCCACGACTGCCCTTATAGTTATTGCTAGTAGATCTAGCCCTATCAGTATAAGCAACCTGTGAAACCTGTAATTTAATACCACCAAATCCTCACAGTGGGGGAACTGCTCATGATGCTTGAGGTGGCATCTGTGCTGGTCTGGAATCCAAGCATACTGCAGGTGTAGGCTGCATTTGTACGCTCTCTGCTACAGGTGTATGCTGTTTTTTATGATATACCACAGGTCTCGCAAAGATAGAGGACTCTGTACAACCCATGTTTTCAATCAGGTGCCCAGGCAGCCTAGCAGATTTGTCAAGTATGCTAACAGTATGAAACTGTTCTATAGGGGACTCAGTATGACGCATGTTAATATCGTGGTAGTTAACCGGATCCTCCACATTCGCATCAACTAAGAGAATATCCTGAGGAAGTAGATGCTTCAAAATATCATTCCCAGTTGAGTACTCAAAAGAGTTAGCCACTGAGGGTTGATCAAATATGATGTCAGAGAAGTGAAAGGGTTTTTTCGGTTTAATATCCCAAAGCTTCCAGATCTGACTGGTATTGTGAACATAGCCTGGCATGGCATACTTCTTAGATTTTGACCCAAATTTCCTTTCTCTTCTTTGTGCCTCTGGAACTAGCTTGAAGGCAAGGTAGCTAAAGTGGCAAATATATAGAAGAGATGGTTTATCACCACAGAGCACTGCGTAAGGGCTTCTATTTTCTAGTACTTGAGAAGAGGAACATGCTTGCAGATAGGTAGGTGTATTAATAGGTTCAGCCCAGAGCTCTGGACCAATCTTTAAGTCTAGTCATAACCTTTGCCCTTTTGTAGCTATTATTCTTATTATTTGCTCTGACAAGCCATTCTTGTCTGTGGCATAAGGTGGAGCAGGTTTGAACAAGACACCTGAGGCTTTGGGTGTTCTGTGGAAAAACGTGTTGGAATATTCACCACGGCCATTAGGACACTGGAATCTCATAACTGAGTATTCAGCATACCACTTTTCAATTCTAGTTATGAACTTTTGGAAACTGCCAGTGATATCGGTGGCTTCCTTAGTTCTTAGAAAATAGCCAGAGGTATACCGTGTATGATTATCAATATAGATGATGAAATAGGGTAGGCCAGAACAGGATGTTGGAGTGATCGGTCCTCCAAGATGGGAGTGTATAATTTTGAAAGGACAAGCAGTTCTTGAAACTGGCTGTCAAATAATCTTGCTGTGCTGTTTTGCTTGAATACAGATAGTACAAGCAACAAGGTCATACTCTTCTACTTCTGTTGCCATTAAAAGAGAATTAACTAAGACCATCTTCATCGATTGAAGGTTTAAATGAGCTAGCCGGCAATGCCACAAATTCCAGGATGATTTTGAGATCCAGCTACCAGATCTAGCCAAGGCGGTACGCACAGTAGGTATAGTAATTAGTACTACAGAGAGCCACCAAAGCCTATCTCGAAGAACACCTAACTGGTGTGATTGTGTTGCCTTGGCCTCAATCTAACAAGTTGTAGATGAACAGGTGATTGTATATTTTTCGCATAGGCAAGCAACCAAAAGAGCTAATATTGGACCTTGGGATCATACTAGTTCTATTGCTAATGTATACTCGGATAGGTGATGGAAGTGACTGGATATTGGGAAAGGCTCTTGGGTCTGGCATCAAGCTGTCTGATAATCCACTGTCAATAATCGACTCATTTCTTCCAACTGATTATTAGTAGTGACAACTGTGAGAGCATTGTGAGAACTAGAGGAAGTCATGAGACCCTTTTGAGCTTCATTTTCGAGGTTTTGACTGGATCTAGATCATTGGAAATTGCTTCAGATAGTGGTATTGAAATTCCCTCTTCTGCATTTGGCTCTTTGTTTGATATAACAGTTGTGCTCAAGGTGACCTCTCTCTTCGCATACTAGTTGCAGACAATAGTGTGGCTCGTCTCTTGATTATGGTTAGATCTGTCCCTGGAGCTACAATTCTGGAACCTTTCTCTCATACCAGAATAGCGTCGCTGATACCCTGTTGTCCTCCCTTAGTCTGTATTCGAGTCAGACAAGTTTGTGACAAGGGCTCTCATGAAGAGTCCAGCAGTGTTTGATCAGCTAACATCATCTTTCCTTTCCCAAACAAATTGCTACTTCTGTAGAATAGCTTCTACAAGCTGGTCAGTTGTCAGGTCGGACTCAGCAACATACGATCCATCATTTTAAGATACTCTTTTGGAAGATGTGTGTTCAAAAGCAAGATAAAAGAGTTGGGTGAAATGTCCATATCAGTTCCTAATAGCCTTGACTGCAAAGATTTCATTTTAGAAATTAAGTCGCTAATTATCATACCTGGCTCAACTTTGAGGAGATGAACTACCTTTGGAGAGTTGATCTTCCAATTCACGAAGCTGTAATATCATACTTGTTTTTGAGTGAAGCCCACATCACTATTGGGCAGTCAAGCCTACAAATATGGTAGTTTCCTTGTTGAGTACAGGAGGTAAAAATCATGCGAAGGGCATGGTTGATATTAGTCCAGTACTCAGCATACTTGAGTTGTTGATCTGCAGTTGAAGGGTTAATTCTATTGAATATAACATTATATGTTTAATCAGCTCACATGAAGGCTTTAAGATCTTCACTCAAGTGATGGAAGTTAGTCTCATTGACTTTTTGTGTAGTTCTGAAGTTACAGGTAAAGGTCTGCACCAAAACAGCCAAGCCACATGGAATAGTAGGCTGATACCCAGTTGACATTGTAGTATAAAGGTAGAAAAGAAATTAAAAGAGCATATGTGAGAGGGGAAAATCGCTTAATGTAAAGGATAGAGTGGCGGTTGGTTCCTGCGCAGTACCTGAACTCAGACCCATAACCTGTTGAAAATCTTGATTTCAGAGGTAATGATTTACAGTCACGATTTTACACAGTGGACTGAAACCGCTGAGATGGATATGAGAATCATGATTGACTAATGACCACATGGAGGAAGGAAAGACTTGAGGAAAGTTGTATACAGAAAGGAAAATATGTTGTGTGCAGTACTAGGTGAGAGGAAAGGAAAAACAAGCAGGGTGAAAATATTCTAAGAGCTTGTCTTCTTTGCTGGTGCGTATAAATGCCTCAGCACCAAAAAGAGCGAGCACATTCCGCACCAAGTGTGACTATCAATTGCTATTTTCAATACTCAACTTCAGTAGGTAATGTCCTCTGCAGGCAGGGGTGGCAGGACTGCATTGCTCTAGGGCCAAAACACGAGATTTTAATAGAGGAACATAGCTAATGACTTGTAGTAGGTTATAACCTACATTATTCAAAAGGCCTGGGTGGGTGGACGATTGGGCATGATCCCGTCTTACCTCCAAACAAGGGGCAATCTGGAATTCTCACTTTTTTTATCGCACCAAATAGACAGTTTTTGTAATAGTTTATTTTTCAGGTATGCTCAAGTTGAGCAAGAAGATCACTACTTCCTTCTCATTGAACCTTTGATCATCCAAGAATAATCTCCATAGGTTGTGAACTGAGGTGGGCCTTTAAAGTCTCTAACTGGACCAGAATTTTATGAAAGTACAGGCAAGATCATTTTCAAGACCTTTATCCTGCAAGATTAGATATTTCCTAGGAGGCGGTACTGGTACTGGCTGGCAGTTGGACAAACCGTACAGGGGAGGACAGGATGACTGGTACAGTTGTCGACTCGGAAGATAGTGATGCAAGTGCCAGTGATTCGGGTTCCTCAGGGTTAAGTAGTTGGATCACCGATCAAGTTCATTCCTATTACCAGGACCAATATCACACTTTTGGCTTTATTGCTCCTTTGTGACTGAAACCAGCCAAAATAAGCTCAAAGGGCCAGTGAGCAAATTAAGGAAGAATTCTGTTATCCTTGCCAGAATATTTGCAACAAATTCACAAGATTTGACTAAGCGCCAAGGTTTCAGAAATACAATATTGAGCAGCAGCCAACTCCATATCTGGAAAGAGAAAAGCTAAAATCTGTCTCAAATCATGACTAAGCAAGGCAGATTTTGCATGACTAATACTTATTAGTCATAAGATATATTGGTTTCAAAAATAAGAGATCACTTGACTCATTGTATCTCTTACTAGTATGACTGTGCATTGGTGAGTTATTATTATGTTATGATTGCTCTATTGTTTCTGGACTCACGATTGTGATATTAGCTGAGGTAATAACTTTTGCACATGACTCATATTATGAGTTATGAGTTTCACCCATGTGACTCATTTGAGCAGATGACTTGTTTGATGGGTTTTGATTGGTTAATGGAAGTGATGAAGTTGACTCAGAAGAGTCAGCTGATAGATTTTAGGCTATGACTCGCTATGAGACATAGAGGTCACATGATGAGAGGCGATGAGTCACCAAGGTTTGGGTTGTGGGACGATGCATATAAAAGGCTTGGCCTTAGGCTAGGAGGATATGGTCTTCACGTAACTCTCTTAGTACTTTTCTATACTAGAAGTTTCTATACAATTACTCTTTTCTCTTTAAATACACTCCTGTTATATGAGGACCAATAAGTAAGACCTGGAGACTATTGTAATAATCTCAAAGTACGGGTTGATAACATAAAAGTAAGGTGATAGTCCTTCAAGCACGACGATCAACCCTTCTTACAATCTGAAGAGATAATATCTCTGACCCCCTTGGTAGAGGAAAATGACACTCTCTTACCTAGGAGATAACTGTTCTTGCGTGTTACACACATATTCAACAATAGATTTGTTACAAAATCATCCTGTTAGCCTCATGGTTCATCTGTTTTTATTTCTTTTTCTTTTTTCTTTTGGACAAAAAGAAGAATGTATTTCAACATCTTCAAGACCAGAATGAACACTCAATTTTCTATTACATGATATGCTCTTGGCTGCACTACTCATCTAAGTATGAGTGGCAGGGGCATTAGTACGTGAAGCACTCTAATGGAGTGTGAGATGAGGCATCTACAGCTAGGAGGTACAGCTCAGACTCTATTCTGCAGGTCAGGCTCTATTCTCTATCTCACTCAAGAGTGTAAACTCACAAGTATAAACTGTTATCTCTTTTCTGAGTTAAAATGAAGACCCAATTTTCCAAGGCAAATGAATACCCTCTAGTCCATGGTAAACAGGTGCCCTCTATCAGAGGTAAAAGGATCTCCTTCCCTGCTACATCAGCAAAAAATATTCTCCCTCATGTATTACATACATATCTCCCTGTATCACCTGGTAATACCATCTCCCCCTATACCCCCCATGCCTCTCATTTTTCCGTCCTTTTCTAAAGGCCCATGGG
>Ga0307509_10000647_pt1 | contig 59207 bp, 82 predicted proteins | sample 10_EM_MG_FD_202245 | JGI IMG/M metagenome (GOLD analysis project Ga0307509, IMG submission 202245) | Populus trichocarpa ectomycorrhiza microbial communities from riparian zone in the Pacific Northwest, United States - 10_EM | ecosystem: Host-associated > Plants > Roots > Unclassified | place...
ATATCCTATTGACGGAGTTAAGTGTACCCGAGTTGGTCCGACACTTCCAGCTGGATAATTCCTGATGGAGGGTAGACCTCGGACAAACCCTGAGCAGGACAGGGTGCTCGCACAAGGTCGGAGTAGGGGTGAATGTCAAAGGCTTAAATCTGATATCTACTTAAGTTTAAGCGTTTGGCATTCTACTTCGATAACCAACTTTTCCCCGAGAGAACTTATTGAGTGAAGCTTTCAGCTTAACGATATTAAGTTTAACCGTTTTGATTCTACGTGAATTATTTACTCTATCTTTATCTTCTACTTTGAGTTTTGGTGCGGTCGCAACCTTAGAGTTCACCTCTCTATAGGGTGCCCCCATTACACTCCCACACCTCAGTCCATAGGTCACGATCCATCTTCGTTGGCATAGAGTCTTGCTTATCATTACATACGCAGAATGGTCACCATAATCGAACCAACAAAGGGGCCAGCTTTGTTATCGAACCTCGTAGCTTTGCAGGTTTTTCCTTCACTCGACAGCTGCAAGGGATAAGATAAACTTGTCCTGATAATCGCACCAATGGTTATTATCTCTCCATAGTCATATCCTTATTGTATGGTTCCGTCAGTATTCTACGAATACTTAGTGACCTATGTGAGTGCGGGTATACTTGATTTCTCAAACTACCTCATCCAACAACAACACCATGCACTTCTGCGACTTTCATCGTGGGAGCGTGGAGTATTGAATATGTTGCTTAACCATTGTCCGTAAAAATGCGTCCCATTACCTAGTGACCACCATTGCGACTCTTGGCTTTAGTGCTCAGTAACCTTATGCAACGTCAGCTGGTTTGGCTCGAACAACCTGCATAAGCTCGCCAGAGGTCCTCCCTCCTATATCCTGCGAACGGGATCTGGTCGGATGGACGGCCGCGATATATACAGGGTTACAAGAAGGGCTCCAAGGACCATGTCTTTAGTGAGGGGACGCAACTACTGTGGTGTCTGCCGCTGTAGCACCGTCCCAACGCTGGTGCGGGAGAGGGGTGTTGGCTTGTCCTTTTGAACTCAGAATCCTGAGGTAGGGTAACTATATGTCTTTATTCACTAATGGATGGCTAAGCCTTCTGGTATGCCTAACACACACCCAGCCTCTGTCTCCCTTCTGATGTCCTCGCCCTAGAGGGGTCATGTTATCCTTTCTTTCCTGCCTCAGTTTCCCGAAATAGCTGACCGGATCTTCCTGCGACTGCCACGAGCTCTCCTTCATTGGGCGACACTTCTCTCGCACTCAGTTGCTCTTCCTGAGCCTCGGTTGGCAGGGCTATATGCCTCCGGGAATATATTTCCCCTCGTTGTGTCCCTGAGACCTGTCATACAGAAGTCCCTATTCCTTCGGGAGCTGGGCCCACAGGGGTTTTACTACTGTTTAGCTTATAGATGGTTTGACTTGTGGGAGTGGGTTTGTTTTCCTTTGTTGGTGGTGTCTACTGTCGGTTGTGAATGTTTTTCTTTTAGGCGACGCTTTCCTGGGAGTTTTTGGTTCGACGTTTTCAGGCTCGTGTTTCCACCTTCTTGTAGTTTCTACCCATAGTACAGGGCGGAGTTTTCTTTGTTGGGCAGGGTCAATGGGTTTTAGCTTGGGGGTTGCGGGATGGATTGTAGGTGAAGGTTTTGGGCGACATGGCCCGCGCTTGGTTAACAGTCCATTGTACCTAACACCGTGGGATGAGCACAGTTGTGCGTTTGCCCTGATAGAAACTATAAATAACAGGATTAAAATAAAAAAAAAGTAAAAAAAAGAAGTTATCTATTGATACAGAATCTTTTGTGAGCTACTTAGTACATACTCTCTATGCCTGCCTAGATGGCGACCCATGGGCCAAAATAAATACTTTTTTGGTTGTTACCTGGAAGTCAGGTTTTAGCCTTTTTTTCCTTCTTTTTTTTGAATCATTTTAGTATTGTTTAAGGTCCAAACTCCCATTTGCAGATCGCTCTATAATAGGAAAAACCTCCACCAATAGTGCATTCCATATCCCTTGTGCTAAAACCCTCTGGCCCTGCCTGACACCAAAATGTGTGGTACTATGGGTCGAAACTACAGAAAAGCGGACAGGCCTGAATACTACAAACCAAAATACCTCCACAGACCTGTAGCCTAAAGGACAAACATTCAACCCCAAAAGTGAACAACCAAATGAAAGTATGTGAACCTTAACACCCAACATGAAAGAAAATCACCCATCAGCTGCCAGACACAAGATAGTAAATTTACTGGGAGGCACTGTCGTAGTATTCCCTAGGCATGGAAGACGAGCGAAATTCCCAGAAGGGAAATCAGAAACCAAAACCTATACAAGCGGAAGTGTGTGGCAGGGCGAAGACAAGACCGTGGGCCTACCGGAAACCAGTCCCAGAGGGGTTGCATGTTGTGCGGGCACAACAGAGATGGCAGGCATGAAACCTCTACCCCAAAGATAGGCAACTGTCACGCACACAGTCATGACAATCACCCAAGCTCAGAGATCAGAAGGGAACAGAGGCCCAGGCTGTAGAAAGTAGTAGGGTGCCAGCCGATCCGACTATGAGGAGATGAGAAATAGAAGGGCTAGACCCAAATCTTTGCCCTAGAAACTATCGGTAACCGTGTTCGTGTCTGACTAGACAGCCTCTCAATGAAAGAGAGAGAAGAGAGAAATCGACCATGGCCTGTTGAATTGTTTTCTCTTACAGCAAACCGTGTTCCCGGCCCTCTGTGACATGGGCGTTGAGGACTGTGTTGCATGGCTCAAAGCCAAAGCTGCATGGAAATGGGAAACATCATCAAAAGAAGACAAAATTCATCAACCCAGGGAGAACAAAGCCCGAAGGGATAAGCCTAAAGGCAGGAGAGGTTTAGGGGAGATGCACTCCACCACCTAGGACGAATCCATAGCGGGGGGTGGAGTATGGAAAAGTGGTGATAATCTCGTGGTGTTGAGATTTCAATCGCCGGGTGTGTAGAGGAGACAGAGGATGGTCAGGTTTTAGCTTATACAGCCTCATATGATAATTCCGTCTTTACATATGAAAAGTGAAATGAGAAAAAAAGCTGGTGCAGCCCAACTACCACTTTTCCTTCTTCCGTATTGTAGTCGGTATCATGCACACAACCTACAGTAAACTATAGTACATGCCTTCACTGCGAGAGACTTCATTACATCTTCAAGTAACCTCCATGTCCTCATAAATTAGGTGATACCCCCTTTCTTCTTTTTTACTTTGAAAAAATAAATAAATAAATAAAAAGACTCTTAACAAAATCTTCAGAAGGAACCCCAGATTCAAATAGAGATGCCAAAACTCTATTATGGCAATAGACTGTACTAGAAAGATAAGAACCGCGAAATAGTACCAGCCGTAACAGAAAGAATGAAGAGTGCCCCAACATGAGAAGGATATCCCAGAGTACTACCATTTATGATTTTCGAGATGACTTGGTGAAAGATGACTTAGCAACATCACAATCCACAATCCGCCGTAAAGATACAAAAACGTGAAATTCGTACGAGTGGATTCTGGTTCGGACCCTGAACTTGCATCAACACTTGAATAGCGAGAAGGGGGGATGGGAGTGCATGCAATGAAGACGAAAAAGCGTAAAAAAACAGCGTTGCGTATCGTATCTTCCCTTAAACTGACCCGCCACTGCCGTTCCCAAATATCATTACTACAATCCTTCGTTTACCGGCCACAGTATAGGATCCCACACAAGTCCACCACCATAAGAGATGACTACCGAATAGAGACCAGGCAAACAGGAAAAGGAAAAAAGAAGGAAAAAAGCACAAAAAAAAACACCATTGATCCCACCCATGTACACATTGCCCTGGAGCCACTCAGCAATTACACCCTGGCTGTTGTGCTGCGTTTGCACCACTCAAGTTGACACCTCGACCGCCAGCAGCACCAGCTCTCGTTGCTCCCCTAGGCCCTTGCTGGTCTAACGGCAGCTTCTTTGCGATGGCAGTGAAAAGTTCTTTGACGTTTTCCGCGGTCTTTGCTGAGGTCTCGAAGAAGAGGAGGCCAGCTTCCCGCGCATACGCTTCGGCCTCGGTAGCTTCGACAGCTCGTTTTGAAGGAGAACCTGTTGGTGATGCGAGATCAAGCTTGTTACCAGCCAAAGCAATAACAATATTCTCATTTGCCTGACGCTGGAGTTCCTTGACCCACGCCTTGGCTTTGTCTAGCGAAGACTAAAAGGAGAGTCAGTTCGTGTTACAAAGGAGTCATTGATAGTTGAAAAAAAGAATTTAGGCAACTAACAGCTTGAGTAATGTCGTAGACTACGACAGCACAGTTCGCATTACGATAATACATGGGGGCCAATGACTTGTAGCGTTCCTGACCAGCGGTGTCCCTATAGGAAGAAAAACATAGAAGTTAGATGTGAGCAATGCGGGATCGTAACTCATATCGGGCAAACGGGGAGTCACCATATTTCGAACTTGATGGTGGTAGTTTCATCGAGAGCGATAGTCTGGGTAAGGAATGCAGCCCCAATGGTGCTTTCCCGATAATCGTCAAATTGATCCTAATGAAAAATCTGCGTTAGCAACATTATTGCACAAGTGAAACTTCCCTTTCAGGCTCATTACGGAAGGCGGTTCCGCTTCAGAGGACTCACTTTAACAAACCGAAGCACCAAAGAGCTCTAAAAATTTGGTTAGATAGGCAAAGGCCACCTTTGGGTGCGCAGAATGAACACCAACCTTGCCAACAGCAGATTCGCCTATTTCAGTCAGATAAATCGGAAATTTAGAGAATAGCTAAGGAAAGTGATCGGAAAATAAATTTCAACAAGGAGAACGGTGGGAGGCGATCAAAGCATACCTAGTAGGACAAGCTTAAACTGAGCAAAGCGTTGAGACTGAGTGGAAGCACGTGCATGAGACATAGCAGATTCGGATAGACTGATCTTAGAATACCAAGGCAAAACGTGTAGAGAGAGAGTTGAAGGAAAGGAAGGAGTTGATAGAGAGCAATGACCGAGCCAGAAGAGAGGCGGTTGAGGGAGCGTTGGTTGGTGTTTGACGATGGCGATACAATGGAGTAGGACAAACGGCCGAGTTTCCTGTTAGTAGGGTAACAGGGAAGAGTGAAATAGCGATACCGATACTTTATCTTGTTGTTTGCGTTCTTTTTCCTGTCCGTGTTTGTATTCTGAGGTTCGATGTTTGTGAGTTGGTGAAGGTTGTGGATGGAACAAGCGGTATTGTAGGCAGTAGGGATGGTTATTTCACCGGTTAAGGGTACTTTTGAGTTGAGGTGACGAACGCAATGAGGACGACAACCACAGCTAGGGAGGGATGAATAAAGTTAGACACGCGATGGGGTTTCCACTGACTAGAGCCTCTAAAAGCCAAGCAACTAGCTTAAGTGAAGTGAATAAGCTCCATCCTCGTCACACTATTTTTGGACTAAGGCCACCCTAATTGGGTCATCAATATCTTTTTCCGGTAAAGTTGATCGGATTAAATGGATAAACGATTCCCTTAGCTTATCGTGACGGGGACTGGAAGGCCTCAACCATATCAGTGACGAATGACCCTCTGGGTACGACCATTGCTACTTATCCATACATGAGGTGCAGTCGTTTATTAGCACTACTATTGTGCCATTTTTATTGACCCCGCCCCCCCCTTCCTCGCCCCGAACAAACAACCCATACTCTCCTTTGAAGCCCCCTTTCCACATCAAAGCCACGCTCGTGCCTCCCTTCCGTGGAACAGACTCCTGCTTCTAGCCATGGCTTCCTCTATCGAGGGAACTGCTCAGATACAACCAAGCAAAGCTTTAGGATTTCTCGGTATACCCCTAGTTGCGCTTTATTAGCTGTTACCCCTCAGTGGCTTTATTCGAATCTCCAAATTAACATCCCATCGGCTCATAGTTCTTGGTTCTTCTGTATACGATGTTCTTGGTCGTCTTCGTGCTCAACATCGGATATTTCCCTCCATCTCGGTAATCTATGACTCTGCTACACCGTTGGCCTCCCCGATCGTTGTTATGCTTGATTCCAACGGTCTGCGCCTTCGCTTCGACGGACCAGACCAACGCCTCCGGCTCATCGAAGTGCTAGACTTTCAGAAATCCAGATTATCCTATAATAGCGGTGAACTGACGAGGCCTGGGACAGGGGCAGGGGGTCCTACTTTTCGCAGCATTTATAACAAGCTTTTTGGACCCACATATCCAGGAGAGTACATAGAGGATCAAAGTGTTTATGTGCTATCGTATCCTGGGGTTGCATTCTCATTCCCAATCAATAAGGAAGCCTGGAAGGAAGGTGCGGATTTCGTATCTGTGCTCTCGTCATCAGATGCCCGGCCTGCCAGTAGCATGGCCATTTTTGCTGGCTCGTCTTGGCTAGAAGCACGAACTGACTTGTTCACCCGACCGGTACAGAACCCAAGATTACCTCTTGTGAATGGAGCTAGTGCTAGGTTGTCTTCTGCAAACGATGAGGTGGAATTCGTCAAGTTTCGTGATGAAAATAAGGTGGAAATAGTTCGCCGGCATAACCAACCGTTTTGGATTAAATTGCACTCGACTACTCCTCAAGACCTTATCACAGAGCTAGGCCCACCAAGTGCGATATACCGAAAGCACGACCACAGGCTGTCCATTCACAGAACTAGATCTTTATCCGGAGGGGTAAACGGAAGAGGTCACCAAGATGATACAGATGATACAGAGCCAGAAGATGCTCAATCTGACGACGAGGAGGATGTGTCCGATGTCTCCGCGACATCAAACAGCGATTACTTCTACAACTACTTCCACCACGGGATGGATATATTCATATCTGCAACCCGCTCATCTTCACACCCGGTAGCTACTAAAGTCATCCTTCACGGAAACGTACCCGGCAGTTTCGAATTTCAAAGATACAGACGAGCCCGTTGGAGCATAGAGCTCTCGGCAAGCCTCAAGAAGGCAAATGAGCTACGGCTACATAGCGAGATGGGATTTGATGAGGCATTGCCCCTGTTGCGCGAAAGATTCGGAGAAGGGCAGAGACCCATGCCCTTGAATCGGGGAAGTGATTCACCGAGCAGTAGTTGTGAACTATTGGGCGGCTGGGAAGATAATGAGAGTGCAGCGGATAAGGTTGATGTCAAGGGTGTGCCTGGTGGGAGCGAAAGTACATTTGGCAACACAGGTACGGTTTTCCCGGTTTATTCTACCAATTAAGCTAAAGAAACTAATAACCTAAAAAATAGAACTATACGGATTCCCTGGGTTCATATTTGAGGTCCTGAGGAATAAGGCGATATCTTCGCTAACGGTATTCTAAGTCAAGGCGTGCTTTGTACCGAACACAGTCGTTACTGAGGGCTTCTAGTTTTGTTAGACCATTATTTCCATATCCATATCCCGACTTTGCATATATTATTCTCTCATGTTTTGGCTGTTAAATTATTTCTCTGCTCTTTAACCACTGGCGCAGGAATGGGGCATTCTGATTTCTATCCCTTTACCTGGCCGAGGGCCCGACAGATTATATGTAATGGATTTTATCGAGTTATATTGTTGAATCTGCCCCGCCTTTTTCTATCGTGATTCCTCAAGGCATCATCTCACTGCGAGACATATTTCATTTAAAAATAAAAATAAAGATAACATCGTAGTCTCCCTTCTATGCCAAACTCCGCAAATCCACAAACAATGATACACTACTCATTGTAGCTTGAGAAAATATCTATCCATCCCCCACACTTAGACCCTAGCCTTCCCGTCCGCGCTTTCGGATCCTTCTTCCTCTCGGGTTCTTTCACCACCTTCGCGCCTGTAGATTCCTGAACAACCTCGCGAATGGTCTCTCGCGAAAGGCAAAAGTCCACATGTTCATTAAAAACCGCATCATCGGCCGGTAGCAACCTTGCGCAGATCGGACACTCCCATGTCTCTTCTTTAGCTGCCATCTTCGGCGGTGGTGATGGGTCCCGCGGAGTATCGTCGGCAGGCATGCTTAGAGAAGCTTTAATAGCTTCTTCTATAGCGTGTTGTTCCTCATCCCGGACTTCTTGAGATAAGTGCCCGCTCGGTAATAGCCCGTCGAGGGATTCTTCGGGCCAGACTTCCCATTCGGCTTCCCCTTCATCCACTTGCGCGTTAGAGCGTTGGAGTTTTGCCGGTGGGCCTTCTTCTGCTTCTTCTTGCCCATGCTCATGTTCTTGCTCAGGGCGTCTCCGCTTCATCGACTGGAGAAGATTCTTCTTGAAAAAGCTGTCAATCTTCCCAGTTTCCTTCTTAGTACTGGACAACTGCGTCACGCGCAGACCCATCAATCTGATTTTCAACGGAGGGAATTCACCCTCAAGCTCCTGCAGCAGCGGCAGCGCATGATTATACAAATCCTCGGCGGAAAAGATCGAGCGATGTAGCGCCTTTTGGCGGGAGTGCACCTGATAAGTGTGTAGCTTAACTTTAACAGTGACAGTCCGCCCGGCAAGGTTCGCTGCGAGCAGATCTTTCTCCAGCTCCTGTGCCGTTGAGCGGAGTTTCTCTCTCAGTAGCCCGGGGCCGGAGAGGTCCTTAAAGGTGCTCTCGGTGCCGAGACTCTTGCGCTCGTATTCGGCGACTGGGTGGATGTAGGTCCTGCCGAGGCCTAGATAGCAATTTAGTAGGAATAACCACGCCTTCTCGCTAAAGAGCTTGCTGAGGATGCCGCGCAGAGCGAAGACTTCACCCCAAGTCTTCACCCCTACGGCGTCGAGCTCGCGCTCGAATACGCGGCCGACCCCGTTGACTTTGCGCACGGGGAGGGTGCGCATGAAGCACATTATTGCTTCGCGGTCATTGGGAATGCGCTGGTTTGGTAAGTTAGGTGGTGAAGAAAGGGTTGGGTAGCGATAGTTACAAATTGGCCGTTTGGCTTGTTTTGGTTTGAGGCGACTTTTGCTAGCTATCACCATTTTCTGGTTTAGAGTTTGCCGTTTTTTTTGTTTCTCTTGGTAAATGGAGTGGGAGAGTAGTGGAGAATACCCTTGCATTTGATGCTATTCCAGCAGAAACACTGATTTTGGTGTGCTCGAGGACTTCGCAGCGGATTTGTTCGACAACTTGGTCGGGGGTCATGTCTTTATGGTCCTCCAAATACTACACTAAATAGTTGAGAACATATTGTATTATAAAGGTGGAATGAAAAGGTACTGGGAGCAAGACGTACTCCTGTGATGTTCAAAAAGGCCTCATCTACACTCGCTGCTTCATACCTGTCGTCATAGTTGACCAGAACCTCGCGGACTTCTTCGGCCTTCGCAGCATACTTGTGAAAACTCAGGGGCAAGAAAACCAGCTGCGGGCAAAGCTCTTGAACAGGTCAGGATTCCAAGCATGATGGGATTTGGGAGAGTAGTGCGTACGTCTCGCAATATATCCCGCCATTCCGCTCCGTACGCCAAATTCACGGGCTTTGTAGTTACATGTGGTCAGGACTCCACCGCCTACCGCCATCGGAACTAGGCTCTGTCAGCCTAAGGCCTCGCAGCGAGGTATCGTACAGCAAGAGGCTACTTACCTTCCTTAAGCTCTGGCCGATCAAGCTCTTCAACTGATGCATAGAAAGCATCGCAGTCGACATGTACAATGATCTGAGAGAGGTCCCGCGAGGCCTCCAAAGCAGCGATCTGCACAAGTCAGAGACCGAATCTATAAGGTACTAGTACTTGGAGCCGCTTATCGTGTTCCCGTTACCACACCTCTTCGTCTACCCTCCTTATTTGCGAGGACAAGTCCAAAGACTCTAGATGCTTTTTCCGTCGCAGGATGATCACTATACGTTTTGTGAGCTGTGGTGGCAGGGCCTGATTAATTAAGAGGATCCGGAGAAGGCCGCTGGTACAGACATACCTGCTCATCCCTCTTCTCCTCATGCTTGAAAAATTTCGACCCCTTCGAGGCGTTATATATGATTTCGCCAACCCTCTTTTGATCGACCTTGTCCTGTCCAGCCTTGAGCAGTGACGGTCCGAGAAGAGAATGCCGTAGAGAAATATGGCCTGCCCCCTCGGCTTCTGGTGGTGGTTTATTATCCCTAGATGCCATATTGTTGTATCTCGAAAAGATAGAGCGGGTTAGAGTGAATCCGTAATCCAAGAGTATCGTGGAGTATGATGAGTGGGAGTAGGGAATTAAGGGAAGCGTGAAGACGTGCTTGTTTGTTCCACGCTTGCAGGAGAGACGCGCGCAACATGGGTTTCACGGGACCTGAAAATTTAGCCAGTCCTCAGACCAATGCCCCAGCTCTTGCTTAGTAAAGGTAGCCCCTGTTTGATAGATGCAAGGCAGAATGAGGAACTGGCCTGATACGAGCTCGTGACTGCAGATAGCTTTGCTGGTTGGTATTTTCATGATAATCTAAAGTAATATCTCTACCAGTGCCGTACCCGAGCACAGTATGATACTGCACCGGTTGCTCATGTTACGATACTCTTTACAGCCTCCAGTAGCAAAAATCCGAAATCAGGGATCCGGCTTCTGGGGTTTTGGTTGGAGGCTTCGGTGTGCTCGAGCCAATTGAGCAACCGTGTTTCTGACATTTAATTTTGATATTTTTTTTCTGCCGGAGGCTGTACTTGTAGTAGTACGGTATGGGGAGTGTTTCCCCCCATATCCCTATAAAATCACGTTCACGAATTATCACTCGTAATACACGAAGCAAGTTGGCACACGCAGCAGAAGAAACATCACTGTTGTGCAATGTATCAGCGAAGGTAACCTAAGTGATTAACCTGACCTTATACGGCAATGGGGTATCGGTATGGAACGTTTGCACCTCATCAGCGATGCCCGGCTTGACGGAGGGAGGAAACATACCGGAATTGCTAGCTGGCCGAGGGTCACGTGGTTAGTGGGATACATCTTTCTCGCATCTCTCTGCCCCGAAGAAACGACAATCATCCCCGGGCTAAAGTTTGGGGGATACTTCTTATGAGAGTTTTGAATTGTCCCGCCCAATTGGCGAGAGATGATGCAATTGAAGTAGAACTGTGGAGTCGGCAGAGGGTTAGATATGTGTACTTATTGTTCGAGTGCAGTACAAAGCAGTACAGTGCAGGTGCTCGAGTATAGTAAGTTGAACTGCACGCGTGGGGAGAAGATTAAGTTAAATACGGAAAAATGGTAGCGAGAGGAGAGGAATGATAAGATTTGTGGTATATGGATGCAAGAGGAGTGATCTTTCTGGTTCTGGCTTCCGCGGCAGCGGGGGGGGGGGAGTGAGGGAGAGGGGGAGAGAAGCCAGAGACTATTTGATTGCTATTGTTTGTGCAAGTATCATCGGTTTGGACTCTGACATTATTATCATAAGGTAGTAATAGTACGGACATTTATTGTAGCCTTCTTGTTTGCTGGTGGGAAAGAAACGAAACACTTTTGACCATTGCTCCGCTCAACCACTTACATCTAAAATGTCTAAATGGGTTAGCGGGAACCGAGGCACCCGAGAGGAGCTCAAGTCCTGAAAGGAAGCCACGAACAGATAAAAGCACGGGCATATACATCGGATACAATGCGGTGAAAAATAAATAAAAGGGAGGTTATTTCCCCCACAGCCGGCTGTAGGTTCGTGCATACATTTAAACCCTCTCCTGTCCTTCTTCCCCTCTGATTTAACTTAGCTCCCGAGAACCTAACAGACACGCTGGTCATAATATTATCATAGCAGAAATACCCGTACCGTCTAGGTCCATCCCTCCCCCGCTTTTACCCTCTTCATACGAGCAACTCGATCAGCAACACACTGTTCAGGACAACATCCTGGGACATAGCGAGGAAGAAGGGAAATAAGACCATGTGCCCTGAGCAATGAAGGATTGTACACCGCCATGACTGTAGCTGCAACTACAATATCCACTACTACAACTTCTAACCCAGTCGTTGCTGCTCCCCCCATAATAGCTTCCGAAGCGGGAGATCTCAAGTTCAGAGCGGGAACACCCATGGCCTCGAATAGCAAGCCACCCCTCAAATCCCTACGCACCAACAACATCTGTGATAATAGCAGCCCCTCCACACCGACTCCGCGTCTTGCCACTTCTCAACGGCCTGCTTCGAATTCGTTACATCCTAATGTTACCACCCGCTCTCCTAGATCCCCCGCGAGGAAGGGGAGAGCAGAGACAATATGTTCGCCTGATTCGGAATTGCACGTTCCGGCTGCCCGCCCTTCCTCAAGCTTGGAGCAGCGGCCATTGAGTGCAGCAGTATCTAGGGTATCCATGGGATCGGAGACGCCATCGAATTACCGTCAGCAAACTACAGCACATCCAACTCCTTTGAGACAGAACTCGTTCACTACTAGTAGCAATGGAGCCACCCCTAAATTCTTTCATGCAAACCAAGTGAGACCGACGAGACCTTCGTTACCAGCGGGGGTATCGTCAACACCCCCTTTGTCTTCACCAAGAACACCACTGGGACAACCTGCCAAATTCTTTCACGCTGATAGCATTCCTACATCTGCTCCTCGGTCACACTCCCCTACACCTCCAGTTCCTCCGCCTCGACTCCTAGGACAGCCAGGCTTTGTAAATGATTTCATTCAGAGCCCTCATGCATATGTCAATGAATTTACTTCATCTATGGTAGGTGGCGGCTCTCGACCAGCCTCTATTGTCTCTATGACCCCTTCGGCGCTCCCGGAGCCTCGCAGCCATGTCAAGTTTGTTTATGCAAATGGGACAGAAGAGATTTTGCCTCCCAGAAGGTTGGGATCGGAGGCTGGTTCAGCAGCGCCATCGCCCCAGATAGCTCAAGTTCCATTTTCAAGTTCTCCAACGGGTGCGCTATCACCTCTTGGCTCCCCGAATCCGGTTGCGAACCCACAGACGCAGCTCTTCAAGAGTCCACAATCTTCACCCAGGTCAAGTATAGATGCTAGCACAAGGCATGGTAGAGCGCTCTCTATTAGCTCAACAATTGATATGATGAGTTTGTTGAAGGGTGAATCTACGGGGGAGGACAGGGATAGCGGTAAGGCGTCTGATGACGATGCTCTGTCTGCTAAAGCTGCTGCAAAGGCCAAGATCAAGGCAATGGAAGAGGCTGCAGCGAATGCCAGAAGAGAGAGAAAGGTAGATATGGCGTGAACAAGTAGAAGGGATATTGCTGATAGTTGAGCTTAGGTTCTGGACTTGGAAATATCCAATACTTCCTTACTGGCTATTAATAAGACACTAGAACGCCAAATGAGAAAGCAGACGGCTGAGTTAAGGCGGTATCGCCGACTTTCACGCACTGGCCGAGTCGCCTCACTTTCCAGCGGGGGAAAGAAGAGGAAGAAGGGAAATAAGCTTTTAAGTCATCTCTCTGATGGTGACGGCGGAGGGGTGTCTGACTCTCAGAGCGCGTCTGATGAGAGCGCTAGCGATGCAGATGAGGAGGAAGGCGGAGAGGGGAGTGAGGGGGAAAACGGAGATTCGCCTGATGAGGATGGAGATGACAAGAAGGAAGATGATGAAGAGAAGGCCTGCGACACGATAGCCGCAGGACTGGAAGAAAATAAAGACAAGGCGCCAGAAGGTGGCCGGTTAGACCTCGATTTGTCAAAACACCAAGCCCTCCTCGAGGCCTCCGCCAAGATGAATGTCTCTCTGAAGCGCTGTCAATACATCACCGAGCAGCTCATAAAGGAAGGGGAAAAAGCCCTAGAATACAAAGTCCAACCCTCTGACGTACACCTTGGCGGCAGAGTGTTGACAGGCGACAACGACGAAGAGTTCGAAGGCGAAACCGAAGACAACGAGGCTTTAAGAATGGAGAACGCGATAGCTAACAAGACTGGGTATGGGGAAAGTGAAGGCAGCGAGGGAGGGGAATACTCTCACCGAGGCCAGGACAGCCAAGACGAGGGCGGGGAGGATGGCGAGGAAGAAGAAGACGAAGGCGGATCCAGCGGGGTATACGATGAAGACGACGAGACTTCTGGCGGTGAAGACATTTATCCATTCAGGGATGCGGATCGAGTGATGCTTCCGAGGTTGGCGGGGTATGTTGGGCCTACGACATGAATTCCTTTACTCGAGTGTTGCTGGGTTGAGCCGGATGAGAGAGTATCGAGCCTTGCACGGCGGGCCCTTTTATTTGCTTTTTGTACGTGCGTGTGCCTGTGTGTTGCATGGGTACAGTACGGTATTGAATTGGGAGAAGGCGTTATATGGGAGATTCGACTTACTCCGTGATCTACTGCATTGTTTTGCGTCCCCCTCCCTTCATTCGTGAGAGTGTCTTTTCTTTTTCTTTTCGAGAACAACTTGAGAGATCCATGACATGAGTGGGCGGGCAAGCAGGTACTAGTATGTGACTACTGTAACTTGTTTGTGGATCTGGAGTGATCTCGTGGCAAATATCTGGCTCTTCTTTTCTTTGAGTGAACGAGAGTGAGTAAGTGAGTGTGCTTTGTGTTCGAATACCTTGTTTTATCCCCGCAGTGGTACTGTTCTCCTTTTTCTATTCTTTCTATACATGCGGGGGACAGTGTGTTAATAGGCTCGAGAAAAAATCTGTATAGGCTATACATTGTTATGATGTTATGAGGGTTGAAGGTTGTGTAGGTCCTTTGATATTCTTGATACTTGTGGTCTTGGTGGTGGTGTTGGTGATGCTGTTGTGAACGGGATATCGTAGATGCAAAATTGCGTTAGCCTTGATTCGCGAGAGCAAAAAAGTTATGATAGAGCTTGAAATAAGTGCTGTATGGAACACTGGTATGAAGGGTTAGCTGCGAAAAGAGCTTGATCCTATTATACAGTTTGAGCACTCAAGTCAATTGGAACCTTCAGTCGAGATGTCTGCTGTAAAATATCGCCCAACCCTAGCGTCTCTGCCGGGTATACTTGTGCTGCGGGGCCTAGTTCCCCTCCTCCGCCTTTGCCTTAGCCTCCTGGGCAGCTATAGCCTCCTTGAGCACAGTATATCTTTTCGCCCTCTCTTGTAACTACTCCCTCCCCGTCACAATTAGCCCTATCACCCCTCGCCTCCGCCCAAACCACTAAACATGATATAAAAAAGAACTCACCTCCTTCTCCTCCCGATCCCTAACCTCCAACTCGCGAATCCATGCCGCCTGCTTCTCCCTCGCTTTCGCTTCAGCTATTTTGGCCCCAGCGCCCTTCCGCTCCTCGCGATCTCGTGCCCAGTAGAAGCTGCCAGCGAACATTACGGCCACTGTGAAGGCTTGGGCGTAGATGCGCGCGCGAAACATGCGGTTCGTGCGCGCCTTGTCGCCGGCGCGGATCGCGCGGGTTGATTGGCAGAGGGCGTAGACTGTCATTAGGCAGCCTGCCGTATTCAGGTTTGAGGTTAGTTGGGGTTGGTTTGGGGGTGGGGGGGAGGGACCTATGGGGATTAGGGGCTCTTCTTTTAGGCGGCGGGTGAACTTTGAGAGGCGGGATTCCTCATGGAAGTCGCTTTTATGTTCCGATATTAGAGTTAGGTATTATAGTGTAGGTAATAGTGGGGGGATGGCAGTGAGGGATGGGTTGGTGGGATGACTTACGCATCGCTGTCGAGTGAAGAAGGGAGTGGGCGGGGGGACATTTTGTTTATGAGGTTGTGTGTAGGTAAAGATGGGTGAGGGTTGGAGTTGGGGATGAGGTGAGGTGTAAGTTACAGTAGTATGTATATGATATGCACTGTATTGTTTGATTAGAGGACAAGCTCTCTTCCCTCAATTTTCCTACCCCGCTTTTCACCTTCCTATTTGGGAAGGCATAAGCGAGGGTAAAACACCACATATCAGTCTCACGATCCTGACCTGCCCCTGAACTTGGAGCTTCATAAGGGTGCTGGAAAGGCCTTATCGTGGAATAAATACACCATACCGGCTGGTACCCTACTACCACCTCAATATCTGCCCTCCGGTGGCCCCTCGCCATAGCCATAGGGACAAAAACCTCACTACTTTGGCCAAATGCCATGGCTGCTGCCACAACAGTGTGTCATGGGTTTGGCCCTCCTCCATACTTCAACTTGGTCAGATTTTCTTAGCACTGTGTGGCTAGTATTGCACTGCCTCTGGTTACACCACTACCCTACCGATCGTTTACTACACCCGTACCTGATGCCTTGCTCTTGGGCTGGCATACGGTTATTCACAAGAAAAGGATTCCTCAATCCTACCAAAAGCGAGGAAGGGTTTGTCTGACAGCCCTACACCCGAGATGATGAAGGTTCGGACGCGAGTAGTATTACAATTTTTTCTTATGTCTTTCTTATGTCATGTGATGTTCAGGAAGGTTTTCTTGTTGTCTTCTGCCTCTGCTGGCTAGGTTGTCGGGCAAGTGTCCTGCCTATTATTGGGGTTGTTATTCTTGTCTTATGCCTTTTTGGTAGGGGATTTGCAGTTGGTTCCACACCATAGGGACCTGGGATGACTTGTTTTCCCCTTGGCTGAAGGGGGTGGGCTTTCTTTGCCATGGGGTCTTCTCCGAATGCAGCGGTTTGTGCCTGGGGAAAGTGTTTACTTTGGTTTACATGTACCTAAAAACAATACCACGAATTTAACAAAAAAAACATTGTTTGATTAGAGGAGCTGTCTTTAAATTAATGAGTTTAAGCGACCACGACGCCAGGGCCATTACAGTGTACTCTCGTCTGGACGAGGGCGATCGGACAGACAGGGATTAAAGATCTATGTATCCCCATATATTTTTAATCCCTGTCTGTCCGATCACCCATGTCCATCATCGAGTACTGTACAATATGTATTCAACACTGTATGGTTCGTGCAATTCAAAACGTATATCATACTTGAGTCCTACTGCGTTTATGCAGCTTAAACTGATAACACGCCCTCATTCACTGACTGGGTAACAGCAGGCGTTTTATAATATTATTATTATCATATCATACTAATATTGGGAGTTACTTAATTTTTGCTGAGAAAGAGCTGGATGAGGATGGGTTATGGTGGGGTCGGAAGGGGGGTCTGGGGCTCTTTCCTCTTCCCTTTGCGCTTCCACTCCCACACTCAATCTCTATCCGAACGCTATCGATAGGTAGATAAGCCTTTCCCCACCACGACCAATCACCAGGACAAACTTTTTCACTCCTCTCCAAACTGGTCTTTTATTTTTTGGGGGGTTGCTGCTGCTGCTGTTATACTATTCTTCACGAGCAATGGAAACTTCTTCTAATTGCCTTACCGCAAATGCGCTGACAGAGTACTCTTCCAACGTCCCTGAAAAGGGAAGTGGAAGAAGTAGTCCTATTTCCTCTGTTCCTTCGGGGTTTAAGCATGAAGATGGGAGTCCAGATGTGGGTCAATTGCTTGTCCCCCCCCCTGTTTTTTCTTCCTGTTTCGTCTGATGTTTGAATTTGGGCTAAGTGGCGACGTTTGAAAATAGTACCTACGTTTGATTCTTACCTCCAGAGTTTACGATGTCGTCAAGGAGACTCCCGTCACTCCTGCTGTGAATACTAGTACTGCGCTGGGGTGTAGGGTTATTCTCAAGAGGGAAGATTTGCAGCCCGTTTTTAGCTTCAAGCTTCGCGGGGCGTATAATAAGATGGCTCACTTACCGGCTGAGGAGAGGTGGAAGGGTGTTATTGCATGCTCCGCTGGTTTGTCAATTCCTCTCTTCTGCGTATTTATATCAATGGTTGCTAATCACAACGCTTGACGATAGGAAACCACGCCCAAGGCGTTGCCTACGCTGCTAAACACCTCGGCATTCCCGCAACCATAGTCATGCCTACCGCGACGCCAGACATTAAACACCAGAATGTGAGTAGGCTGGGTTCAAACGTAGTGCTTTACGGTACCGATTTTGACGCTGCTAAAGCACACTGTAAGAGCTTGGAAGTTAAGTACGGACTCACCAATATTGCGCCGTTTGATGATCCGTACGTGATCGCTGGACAGGGAACTATCGGCATGGAATTATTGCGCCAATGCAATCTGGAGAACCTTAAGGCTGTTTTCTGCTGTGTTGGCGGTGGCGGACTTATTGCTGGTGTGGGTGTTTATATTAAGAGGTTGGCACCGCATGTTAAGGTGATTGGGGTTGAGACTCATGATGCAAACGCTATGGTGGCCTCGCTGAAAGCTGGTCAGAGGATTACTTTGAAAGAGGTGGGGTTGTTTGCAGATGGGGCCGCTGTGAAAGTTGTGGGGAAGGAGACCTTTAAGATTTGCAAGGAGTGTGTTGATGAGATCATTGAAATATCTACTGATGAGATTTGCGCTGCTATTAAAGATGTGTTTGTTGGTAAGAGCTGTACACTTGAGCCCGGGCAGATCGCGTTTCTAACAGCGTAAAGATACCCGCTCCATTGTCGAGCCTGCTGGCGCTCTTGCATTAGCCGGATTGAAGAAATATGTGGCTATTAACCGCCCGACTGACGAGAAGGACACGTTTTGTGCTATTTTGTCTGGGGCCAATATGGACTTTGATCGCCTTCGCTTTGTGGCTGAGAGAGCCAGGCTTGGGGAAGGCAAGGAGGTTTTGCTGTCTATTGTGATTCCTGAGAAGCCGAAATCCTTTCTCGAGATGATGCAGTGCATCCTTCCTCGGCCAGTGACTGAATTCTCCTACCGTTTTGGGGACTCTAAATCGGCATCTATTTTCATGTCCATTATTGTTCATGATCGTGCTTCTGAGATTCCCAGCGTTTTGTCCCTTCTTAGGGACAAGGGTTGTTATGCTGAAAATATTAGCGATAACGAAATGGCGAAGTCGCATATTCGTTATCTTATTGGCGGGAGATTGCCTCATGGGTGTGATTCTGAGGAGAGGATATACAGGTTTGGTGAGTTTGTGGTGATCCTGGTTAACCTTGGATCAGGCTAACGATTGATTGCAGAGTTCCCTGAGCGCCCCGGTGCTCTTGAGAAGTTTCTAAAGTCTTTACACCCCGACTTTAATATATCCCTCTTCCATTACAGGAACCAGGGTGGAGGTATCCCCCCCCCGGATCCTTCCTAAGAATTCCCCACTGATCCTGTTTTGTAAACAGATATCGGAAAGGTTCTCGCGGGTATTCAAGTCCCAACAGGTAAACGTGAGGACTTGGAAGCCTTTCTTGTCAATCTCAAATACCCCTTCGTCGACGAGACTGAGAATGCTGTGTATAAAAAGTTCATGACACCTATTGCGGAAATGGTGGACGGGGTTGGTTTATAGTAATGGATAGATATTTTTGGGTTGCCATTTCTATTTTTCCATAGCTACGGCAGAAGACTTCAGAGAGATGGCTAGTTAGATCCTAGAAAATATCTGTCATACAATATAAGTTAAGTATGATACAAGGGTCAGGCATTAAAAGGTGGTACTGTCAAATCGTCTGGATTCTCGTGCATTCTTTTGGTGGTTATGGTAATTCGTGAGGACAGGCTTGATAAACGGCTTGCAGAAAGTGATAAAGCTCAATGAAAAAAAGTGATCAAACTTGATTATTGCTGAGATGTGATAATGATGGTTTTCTCTCGTCTGCTTTTCTCCCTTAAGTACCCCTAATTCCGCTAAGCTAAGCTGCTAGAGTGACGGTATGAAACATTCACGATGTTTTGCCTCCTGTTGGGTATTTTTCGCCATGACCATCCACGGGACTGACAGCACACCCTCTCTCTCTTTATCCTGTACCCCCACGGGATATCCAATTTTGCAGAAAAAAAACAAATAAAATAAAATTAATAGGTTAGGAAGCCTGAGACTATCATGATATTATTGTGAAGTCACATAAAGTCTTCCAGCTCTCCCGGAAAAGATCTCCCCACCTCACGATATCAACGAAAACAACCGCTTGACCATCATCATCAGCCTTTCTTTCTCCTTGCCTGCTTTCCCAGTCCTCCGCAACCTGATACCCCCTCATTGGTCCATTCCCCGTCATACCTACTTTCTTTGCTTGTTCTTTAAGTTTAACCACTTGCTTTCCTGGCAATCCAATCCATGTATTCCCCTTCTTCCTCCTAGTCATTTCACTCCCAATCTTAGCTATGATCCATCTCTTGCGGCAAATTGCTTCAGGTCATTCAAATGACATCTTTCCTGTAACCCAGCCTTGTGTACCTTCACCAACTCTCTAATATTGATATCCCTCAGTTCTACCATACCAGGAGATATCACTAAGATGATATGGACCCTCCCAGCACACTTCCAACTTTCTACCTTTGTGCTTGTCAATTTCAAAGGGACGAAGAAGAACCAGGTTTCCCTCCTGTAGCTTTACCCACTGCCCTTCTGCTTCTTTTAACTTTTTTGTTTGCACCAGGTATTTCTCTAATGCGTGACTTCACATTTCATCTAACTTAGCTAAGCGGACATTGGAATTGATAGCTGTTGGCTAAATACAGACTTGTGGGTGGCAGAAGTAAGAGCAGCCAAAACTGATAGGACTAGTTGGTTATGGGTACTTTGAATGGGCTTTGGAAGAGTGGGGACAAGCCGAGAATTGAAGTCAAGAAGGAGTTCTGAGGGTGTAAATCTATGTATTGTTCGTTAAAAAAATTAACCGACTACAACCAGCGGGAAAAACTTTGGCTGGACAACCACAACCCCCTCCACCAACCCAACATCACAATAATAATAAAAAATAAAAAAAGATGTAAATACATAGTAGAAATCAATATTTAGTGTACCATCCATCTGCCTTAATAATTGCTTCAATTCTATCCACCATTGAACCTGCTAGAGAATCAAAAATCTTTGGGTCAAGAAGTTTCCAACAATGGGTAATGGCTTCCTCTATAACCTTTTTGACCTCACTGTCAGAACACTTCATAAGATATAGTTCAGGATAATGTTTCTGGAGCTTATCTTTCACCAGAGCCCAAACATTTTCAATGGAATTGAGATCTGGTGTATAGGCAGGAATTTCCATATTAGTAATTCCCTACCTTCTGAGCTATCTTCTAAAAGCCAAGTGAGTCTTAGCATTGTCAATGATAAAGAAGACCTCTTCCTCTCTAAGATGCTTTCTGATATCCTCCCATATCCCTAAAAAGTCATAGTGATCATAAACATCAATAATTGACTTTCCAGTTACTCCACCTCCAGTAGAAGAAGAATCAGGAAAAACAGGCAAAAAGGGACCATGAGTTTGACCATAAAAATAACCAGTCATCATCTGCCCAATCTTCCTCTCTCCCATCCTAGCAGTAGGTTCAACACAATCCCTATTCCCCTTCTTCTTTGGGTATCTAACTACCCATTTTTTCCTCCTCTCTCCCCCCTCCGTACACCCACCACATGTTAGGCATACTGGAAGGCATAGCCTTCCCTTAGTGAATAAAGACCTATAGTTACCCTACCTTAGGATTCTGAATTCAAAAGGACAAGCCAACACCACCCTCCCGCACCAGCGTTGGGACGGCGCTACATCGGCAGACGCCGCCGTAGTTGCGTCCCCTTACCAAAGACATGGTCATTGGAGCCCTCCTCGTAACCCCGTATACGTCGCGGGCGTCCATCCGACCGGATCCCGTTCGCAGGATATATGAGGGAAGACCTTCGGCGAGCTTATGCAAGTGGTTCGAGCCAAATCGGTCGACGTCACATAAGGTTACTGAGCACTAAAGACGTGAGTCGCAAAGGTGGTCACTAAAGTAACGGGACGTTTTCACAGACAAGGGTTAGGCAACACATTCTATACTCCACGCTCTCGCGATGAAAGTTGCAGAAGTGAATGGTGTTGTCAGATGAGGTAGTTTGAGAAATCAGGCATACCCACACTCACACACGTCAATAGTATCCGTAGGATGCTGACGGAACCAAACGATGACGATATGACTATAGAGGGATAATGGCTATTGGTGCGATTATAGTGACAAGTCTATCTTATGCCTCGCAGAGGTCGGTTGCAGAATATGTCTGCAATGCTGAGAGGTTCGATAACAAAGCTGGCCCCTTTGTTGGTTCGATCATGGAGACCATTCTGCGTATGCAAAATGGTAAGCAAGACTCCATGCCGATGAAGATGGATCGTAACTAATGGACAGATGTGTGGGAGCACCGTCAGGTAATTTCATGGTGTTACGATTCGGAAGTCGAAGTGAGATAACAGAATTGTCAGGGTCAAATAGTGTGCGCACTTTAGAAGAAGCTGGAGTTTGTTAGTAGGTACTTAGTTAGTATGAGAACTAGATGTAGCCCGCGACCACCCAGACGCGGCATATAAATATCGAGGTGCCTCCCGAGCTATTTTGAACATTATCAAGCAATGGAGAAGAGATCTTATCAATATAAGTTTTTACGCTACAAAAATCTTTATCACTTTACCTACCTCTATTTTAAACCATTGAGCCTTCCTAGACAATCTCTGTCTACGATTAAGATTATCGGCCTGAGTTATCTCACAAGACTTTGAGATAGGCTCCCGCCTAACACCACATCTCCCCATATTGCCTTCCTTCTTCACATCTCCCTTGTCCAATACCTATGAGCTAATGCCCATTCCAGCCTCTCCTGAGCTAGATCCTCATCCAAATGAACCCTCTCTTGATCTACCTACTTTTTAAGATGCTTTTGTGCAAGTCTTCTTCTTACTGTCATAGAAGAAACATTGAGAGCAACTTTTTCAGCAATCTTAAAATAAGTTGTATTGCAATTTTCAAGAGCTTTCTCCACCATAGTATCATCCTGTAACTTGATTGTTTTAGGATGTCTTCCTCTACCCCTTCTCTCCTTCCCCTCCAAATCTTCCTTTGAGATTGTAGCTTTAACAGTTGTGAGAGGGATGTTGAGGTTGTTAGAAATTTGTTGATACCCTATTTGAGGCTTTTGTAACCCAAGGATTCTGCCCCTGGTAAACTGAGACAGGTGATGGGCAGGAATAGGCTTTTTACGGAAACTGCGAAGAATAGGAGGCATAGTATTGAGAAGAACAAGAATAAAGTAAAGTGGTAAGGTTTTGGTTGAGTTAAAGCAATTTCTTTATGTGGGGTTGAAAGTGAGAGGGGCAGATGAGCGTTGTGTTGCCACTCAGTATGGTAGTTGGTTATTATTGTTAATAAATGATAGCTTAAGTCTTCAGGTATTGATTGTATGTACCGCTGAGGGGATATACTAATTCCATTTATTTTCAGCACAATTTGCCACCATGATAGTGGTTTGAAGAAGTGTTATAAGAAGTTAGATATTATGTTCTGATAAGCCTACTGAAGATGCATAGGAGTTTGATGCTGAAAAGTAGAAGATAAATCTTTCTTGAAGGTGTTCGCAAAAACTCTAGCGATGGGATATAGGCTATTATTGGTATAAAACGAGCCAGGCTAGCTAAAGAATCTGATAATTTCTTACTACAAAAGCTGAAGAATATACTTATCAGTGGGGTTTGTCATTGCCTGGGAAAAGAGAAACTGACTAAAGTAGTCTACTGCAATAGTCATATACTTGCAGTTGGATAAGATAGTAGGAGGAGTTATTAGACCAATATAGTCTATATCAATAGTATCGAAGAATTGAAGTTGAACAATGGCTAGAAGTATGACAGAGACTTGCAATGGCACTACAAGCTGACTGGCAGGACAAGAATGACAATCATCAGCAAAAGTGCATATTTCCTCCTTATATGTAAGAATCCTACTCTATTGGAGATTAGTTATGCAACAGGTAACAAATTACTTACTTAAGGATTTGTAACTATCTTATAGTTATTGTTCGTTCAAAGATGCCAGAGTATTCTTCTTTCAGAGATTAACTTATAATCTCTTTTTCTGTTCTTAGACTATCTTTTAGTCTTCGTATCTCACACCAATATCTTATTGGGGAGAGATGGTGAGGGAGCTTGTCTTACAAGGGTCATGGTTGCTCTGACGCTAAGAGCTCAGGTTGCGTGTATACAAGTGAGAGGTAGAGGTAAAAGGTATATTGTAAGAAAGTACTTAGATGGTTGCGTGAAGAGCCCTAACTACAGTGATCTTTTTTTTATTTTTATTTTTATTTTTTTATAACATTTAAATTTTGTTGTCAAGCTAAGAAGCTAACTAGGTACAAAAGGCCCATTCACCCTGCGGTATGGAGCCAAACAACCTCCGGCAACAGTCCATCCCACGTCCCTCCTGCTAAAAACCCTCTGACCCTGCCCGATACCATTGGGACAAATGAACTATCTGGTGCTATGGGTAGAAAACTACAAGAGAAATTACAGGCCTGAATACAACGAACGAAAAACCACCGCAGACGTGCTGCCCATAAGAAAAAACCCCAACCCGACAGTGAACAACCAAGGAAAAGTAAGGAAACCTCAAGCCCATCTAGAAAGGAACACCAAAACCCAAGAACCGTAGACAACCCACCCTTAGCCCAGCAGTAGACCCCATTCTGACGAATCAGGGAAGGGATTAAGGAGCCAGCAGGACAAAGTCATGGCCTCAACAGCACACACAAAGGGGTAAATATACCCGGGGCGTAAAGCCCGGCCGAGGGGGCAAGCGAACACCAGAGGGAGATCCGAAACCAAACCAACACATAGGAAGTGTGTGGCATGACAGAGTAAAGACCGTAGGCACCGGAAACCGGACCGGGGGAGGTGCATGTCCCGCGAGGGACAGAGGCGGCAGCATGATACCCCTTGGAACAAGAGAATTTCACCAGCACATACGCAGCCATGCCAGATCCCAACTCGAGACCATCATGAGGGAACAGAGGCCAGGCTGTAACCGCTTCCCGTGGGGTAGCGGTCTTGCAAAGGGATATCGGTATTGACTCTAACCAAACCGGTGGTATAAACGAGTTCAAGTACCGGAGAGGCCAACAAGTAATTGAATAGACTCTATTACTTTTATCGAAACTACTAAGAGAAGGCCAAGTACTGTAGGCCTGTGTGAAGCTCAAAGATTCTCGAATCGAACTGAATAGAAGATAACTGTTCAACCAAGTATATTGAAAACTCTGTCTGTCGAAGTCTGATCTCTCTAAGTCCGGAGAGATACAGGTCTTTAAATACAGTTGCGATAATCCATCTCGCATTAATCATAACCAAATCCTAAGGCATCAAACGATACCTAACCCATAAACAATCCAACAATCAACAAGGCTTACGAACTTCCGGAGTTCGTATCCTAAAACAATACAAGTATCAAATAACAAGGCTTACGAGTCTCCTGAGCTCGTATCCTAAAACAAAACATAAAACAAACTAACAAGGCATACAAGTCTCCTGAACTCATATCCTGAAACAAATACATAAAACAAGTCCATACCTAAACCAGTAACCTGTACCGGTTACACAGGCGGTGAGGGCAGTCGGGTGCCAGCCAAGGAGAGAAGGCAGTAGGGTGCGAGCCGACAAAATTGTAGAAGCGGAGAAGAGAGCGGTAGACCCAAACCGAGAAGTATGAGGGAAGGCGACCGAAGCGAGATCATGACTTTTCGACGATGCCGACCGTACCGGACAGGACTCTCAGGAGATGGTGCAATACCAGAGAGCAGAGCCACTGGGGCCACTACTTCACCGATAGCCCGAGACTGCGACCGATCCGTTGACGAGGCAGGGGGGTTGCTGACCGTGCAAAGTGTGAAGCGAGGGCAGCGAAACACAGTGCGGAGAAAGGAGGGGAGAGTAACCGTGAAACCCCTAGACAAAGACTGCCCATAGACAATGTCATCAGGAGGGAATCAGAGGGGAGAGGCGGAGGGGAGTAGCTTCACACTTCTAGGCAACTAGACCATCAAAGAAGGGGAGAGGGACCAACCGTGATGATTTCCCATGGTGTTGAGATTTCAATCGCCGGAGGTATTGGGGAGAAGGTTCGTGCCTAACTACTGTGATCGTATTTTTTTTTTTTTTTTTTAAATCATATGTTCATTGTTTCTACGGTACAAGAAATGACGTGCATCTTTAACGATATGGCCAAAACAAAAGCGAAAATCAAATCAACAATCAACAAAGGAAATAAACATAACCATTTCCCCCAACGTGACCAATAAGCGTCGCAAAGCAGCCGTAGCTAAAATCAAGGAAAGTAAAAACCGTCTAACTAGTCTCGAGGGCTAGGGCCGGATGGGACGGTAGATTGAAGGAGGGGGTTTGTAGGGGGGTTGTGGAGGGAGGGGGCAAGCGGGGGCATCCCAGGAGGGAAACTAGTGGCAGTGGTGCGGATGAACTCAGCCAGGGCATGGAGCAGCTGCTGGTCGGACCAGATTGGAGCCTCGGGGGCCAAGTCCGAGACACCTTGGAGGAGGCGGGATCTCTGACAGGTGGAGGCAGGGCAGGACAGGATGGCATGTTCGAAGGTCTGCTGGGCCTCAGAGCACAACGGGCAGGACGTGTCGGCATCAGGATTGCCCCATGAGGGGTGAGCCGTGAGATAGCTTTTCCCAGAGCGCATCTGGTGTATCCTTCCCGTAACAAATTTGCCCAAGCCTATGAAGGGATGGGGACGTGTTGAGGGCGGATAGGGGTAGTACGGGGGGCTGGGGTGGAAGACCAGTCAGAAAGGAGGAGTTGCTTAGCCCTTAGCTTGAGGCGGGCATAAGATGGGACAATTCCCGGGGTCGGGGGCAGGTAGTCTGTCAAATGGAGGGAGATGGGAGGCAACCTAGAAACGTCATGTACGAGGGGGGTGGCCGCGTTAGCGAAAGCCGTAATGGTGTTGTGTCGGCACCTTGGATTCTTGGTCTTGTCCGGAGCAGACCGCCAGTCGAGGTTGAAGAAGAGATAAGGTTGAGAGATAATCTTCCCACGTGCCATCAATGTAGCACGGTGGGGCGAGAAGGTGGGAACGGATTTAGGGAGGCTTGCCGTGGCAGGGTTTATCTCCGGAGGGGAGCAGATGAGCTTTAGGCCAGCAAGGCGGTGTTGGTGGCGTAGAAGAACAGGTAGCGGGGGAAGACAGGCTTCCATGTGCAAACATGATATGTTGGTGGAGGAAAAACAGTTGGTGATCCACCTACAGACCCTGGGCCAAAAAACAGACATAGGGCCCATGATAGACGGGGGAGGGTTCCAGACAGCGGACCCATAAAGGAGAATTGGAGCAAGGAGCGACCGTGCCAGGGCGAGACAAAGGTAAGGTGGAAGGCCCATCCCAGGGGGGGAGAGGCAGCGGATCGTGGCCAGGGCGGCATTTGGGAGTGTGTACCTCCTGGAGAAGTGGGACCTTGGGTCAAAGGCGGGGGTGAAGATGAAGCCCAGCCACTTCAGGCGGGATTGTGGATAGAAGAGCTGATCTTCCAGCTGCACCGGGAGGGAGCACAGTGGCTCGTTGCTCCTGGTGGTCCTCCAGTGGATCAGTTCAGTTTTTGGAACGGAGAAGGAGATGTTGATTGGCGAGGCCTTTCTCTTGAGCGCTGAAAAGGACTTCTGAAGGAGGCGAACGTTGGTTCTGTAGGAGGGCGAGGCCACTGTGACAGCAAGGTCGTCGACGTAGAAGATAATAAGAGACCTGGGGAGCTCCAGGTGGATGGAGGAGACGTATATGACGAACAGGAGGGGGGAGATGGGAGAACCCTGAGGGACTCCGACCGAAACGGGAGCGAAATGGCGAGGGGACCATTGGAACGTCAGGCGGCAGGTGCGGTCTCTGAGGAAAGAGCCGACCCACTAGACCAGGTATGGGCTGACCCCCTTTCTGCGAAGGAGAGAGAGGAGTAAGGGGGACTCCACGTTATTGAAGCCTCCCTTCACATCGAGGAAGAGCGTGGAGACTTTGTAGCGGAGGCGGTGAAAGGACTCAACGTTGTGTTGTAGGACGAGGGCAGCATCGGCACTGGATCTTCCAGGGAGGGATCCGCACTGAAGGGGATGGATGAGGGAGCATATCGCTGCTAGGGCTGAAAGGCGGGAAGGTACCACTCTCTCAAGGATCTTAGAGAGCGTTCGAAGGAGGATGATTACCCTAAAGGAGGAGGGTGAGTCGTATGAGGGTTTACCTGGCTTGTCGAGGACAATACCAAGTGCGTTTTTGCGGGAGGGTGGGTGAAAACCGTGGGCTAGCAGGGGGTCCAGGAGGGATGGAAGAAGGGAGGGCTTGATGCGATGTACAGACTTCCACACAGAGTACGGGATGTGGTCGGGGCCAGGGGCGGAGGTGTTCGAGGACTTGGAGAGGGCCCTGGATACCTCTTCGGAGGTGAGGGGGGTATAGTCCTCATAGTGGGTGAGGCGGAGGAGTGGGGGAGGTGGGGGTTTGGAGGGAAAAAAGTGGTCAAGAAGCGTTTCCGTTAGCTCGGCCAGGTCGGAGGCCCCTGGTAAGTCCGGGAACCTCTGTGGCGGGCGACCAAATGCAAATCTCTTGCCGTCCAGTGGGAGCACGGGGTGGCCGAGGACAAGAAGTCCGACCAGTGTGTTTTCTTGGCAGAGGCGATGGCCTTAAAATAAGTTCTTCTCGAGCTCTTCACATTGCTCCAGTTGAGAGGGGATGGGCCGAGGCGGGATATCCTTGCAAACTTGTGATACTCCCTTCTCACAGACAATAGGTGAGGGGACCAGCATGGCTTTGAGCGGGGGCAAGGGCGCTTGCTTGGGGCATGGGAGGTTAAGAGGGAGGTAAGGCGGGTAGAGGAGATGTCGAACCACCTACTCAGGGAGTTGGGGGTGGGCCTCGCTGGGCAGGGTAGTGTGGTGAAGGCATCCAGTGCCTCACCTATCGCGTACAGGTCCAGGAGGGCACAGTGTGGCGTAGGGGGGGGGAGCACAATCGTGGGTGGTTTTAGCGTTATCACACATGGAACATGGTCCGAACCAGTGGAGGGAAGGGGGGTGTCCCATGAGGAGACAAGAGGGGAGAGGGCAGTATTCGCCAAGGCCAGGTCCAAAACAAAGGGACGCGAAATGGTATCAAATGGGAACCGAGTATACACCCTGGGGGTGTTGAGGAGGTGGAACGGGACTTCAAAAGGGGCATCAAAGTAGCGTGTAGACATGGTAAATTCCCTTTCGGATAGGGAGCGGCTGGGATCTGCTAACGGATGGTGGAGGTTATAATCACCCAAAACCAGGTGAGGGTAGGAAAGAAAAGAAAAAATCCGTTCAGGCAGTATGGAACTGTAGGGAGGACGATTTGTGCGAAGAAGGTACACCGAGGTGACCCTGAGGGAGCGGTCAGGGGTTCCAAAAAGACCCTCCGGAGAAAAAACATCAACCGATAGCATCTCTGAAGAGTTGTGAAAAACTGTTGAGCAGGACAAGTGCTGATTTAAAGTGCGAGAAACATAGATGGCTACCCGCGGGCGGCCAGGAGCGGGGGGGCCAAGGACATAAATCCTGGGAATGTTGGAAGAACTGACCGTCTGGAGGGGGGGTCTTGAATAGCCACAAATAAAGGAGGGTGAGGCAGCATGGTAGAGCTGTGAAAGAGTGAGAGAAAAACATCCCAGCTGCCAAGGCAGTTATGTTGAACGATTGGAAAGGACGGGAAGACAGCACTGCTGTCAGTGTAGCGAGTGAAAAGATTCTCCATTATTGGGCAGAGCTCTTGGAGGAGTCGGATTCTAGGGATTCATCACCACTCTCTCTTGGGGCGAGGTCGGTGACGGTGATGGTGCGGTGGGCTCTCTGCCTAGGTGGAGGAGGATCGCGTGGGAGTACAGGGGCACTCGGGGTGTGAGGAGGGGCACCTGGTGTTGAGGGAAGGACCGTCGAAGGGCCAGCCTGGTCTTCAGCGAGATCCATGCTGTCCTGCGTCTGTCGGGATAGCACCTTTGGTGCATCTGGAGTGGTTTTCGGGTGGGAGGGACAATCCCTGCTGCGCGCAGAGTGCTCTTCTTGGCAGTTAGGGCAGCATGCCACCGAGGATGGACAGCAGGCGAGGATAGGTTGGAGATTGCCACCCTTAGGGCAGGAAGGGTTGGGGCAGCGATGCTCTGCTTTGGTGTGGGCGAGGGAGCAGAAGGGACAAATGGGCAGTGTGCTGGGACAGCGGTTGGGGATGTGGCCAAACTTCCAGCATTTCTTACACTGGGAGTTTTTAGAGGAGGAAAACATTTGTTCGACTCTCTGGTTTCTGGAGAAGAGGTTGATCGAGGGGAGGATGGCGTAAGTATCGGACGGGGCCACTGTAACAACCACGGCGGTGGCGCTCTTCTGTTCATGAGATTCCGTGTCTGGGTCAAGGTGACGCGCTGAGAGAATGGAGACTCCCCTGGCATTGCGGATGGACTCATGAAGAGAGGGGAAGAGTTGGTCATCGTCTGAGGGGAGGAAAGCAAGAGGGATGGAGTGAATCAAAAGTGGTGTTTCGTTCGGAGCGCGTTTGAAAATATCCCAAGGGGAGTTGCCTATTGGAAAGGCCTTGTTCAACCTCGAAGTGAGGGGAGCGAAGTAGGGAGTATAGGCGGAGGCAGGGGTGTGGAGGTCGGTACTGAGCAGTGACACTGAGCCTTTGTTGTTGACCGTGCAAGTGAAGGAGAGGGGAAGGGAGCAGTTAGCTTCTCTGAGAACAGAAGCAGCGATGTCTGGGAAATGGGCTGCTATTCTGAGCGCTTCTGGGTGGGGTTCGAAGGTGGTTCTGGAGGCGAAGAACCTGCGGACAGCTTGGGGGAGAGGAGGGAGAGATTTCGTCAAAACCTCTCCCGACGCAACCGCAACGGAGGAAGCCGAGGCAGGACCCTTGCCTGACGATCCTTCTTTCCTTTAGCAGGGGGCGCGGCAGCTTGGGCATAGGTGGGGGTGGCCTTGGAGGTCATGGTGGTGGGGGGACGCCAGTCGGGGTCCAGATGACCGGGGATCCAAGAGGGACCGGGGGGGTATTTCCCTTTGGCGAATTCCTCCGCTTCCCAGGTGTGGGGGTATTTCTTGGCAAACGCCTCAGGGTTGCCATACATTGTGGGAGGGGAAGTTGACATGTCGTATCTCGGGAGATCCGGATCAGCTGAGGGGGAGGGCCAGACCGTGTTAGGTGGTGGTGGGGGTGGAGCCGGAGGAGCTCTTTCCTTTCCTTTCTCTTGGCGAGCGGGGTTGGTTTTGACGGTGGGGGCGGGACGAGACCCACTCGAGCAGTGTGTGGCCTGTTGCGGGACACTAGCGCGCTGGGGTGGGAAAGAGGCCTGAGAGGCTGATGAGAGACGAGAGGTAATGTCGCGAAGAGACGCTTGGAGTGGGGCGAGCTTTGGGGGTTGCGGGGAGAGGTCCAAATTAGCAACCCGACAGGACAAGTCGTGGATTTCAGTCGAGAGATTCGCCCGGGCCGTCGCGATGTGGACACTCGATTGAAGAGAGGTGCAGAGTAGAGGGAGGAGCATTTGTTCCCCGATAGAGAGGGTGAAAATGTTTGCAGGAGTGATGGGGGGGAAACCCGCGGCAGGGAGCCCAAGGTCAGCGGCAGTCTGGTAGAAAAGTGAGACCAGATGGTCGAGATTTCCAGTGGTCGGGAGGGGAGAGAGGGGCTGGTGTACCGATTCTCGAGGGGCCGCCTTGATGGGAGGTCATGTCTGGAGGTGAGGGTGGGGACGCGAGGCCCAACAATGAGGACGAAAAGTGTGGGAGAGGAGATCGTACGCAGAACGACGTGGTGTTGAGAAATGTAGGAGGGGGGAAAGAGGGGAGCAGAAGCGTGCTAACTACTGTAATCTTTTTTTTATTTTTATTTTTATATCATCTATTATTTGTTAAGGTACAAGAACTCGCATGCAGCGCTAGCTATGGCGTAAACAAAACCTTAATCCCAAAACAACTATAACATAGGACAAATCACAACATCATCTCCAAGTGGGTCAAGTATTCGACGCGGCACCAACACACGGTTGACAAAGGGAAATACTAACACGATACTAGCTAAACAACTAACTCGCTACTGGAGGAAAGAAAACTAACGACCACCGCAGTAGAAAACTTAAACGGGGCGAGGTGGAGAAGAGGAGAGGAGTCCCCCAAGGAGGAGGGAAGCGGGAGGGGAGGGGAAGACATTCGAGGCTGGCGAAGGTGGCTGAGAGGGGAACATGTCCGGCGGGTAGTTCGTAGCAGTAGCCTTGATGTAGGCAGCGAGGGAGGAGAGGAGGGAGACCGAGGACCAAAGAGGAGCGTCAGGACCGACTGAGGTCTAGCCTTGGAGGTGGCGTGACCTGGCAGGAGCTTTCGCTGGGCAGCGTAGTATGGCGTGGCTGAAAGCTTCTTGTTCTTCGCCACAGAGAGGACAGAGGTGGGTGGCGCCAGGAGACGACCAGGAGGGGTGGGCGGCAAGGTAGCTCTTCTGAGCTCTCATCTGATGAATGCGGCCAGCTATGAATTTCCCCAAACCCATAAACGGGTGAGGAGCGAGCGAAAGGGGAAAGGAGTAGTATGGCGGGGGAGGGTAATCCAGGCGCCAGGCATCCAGCATGAGAAGACGGGCCTTGGCCTTAAGGGAGGAGTAAGCGGCTCTCATGACACTGTCAGAAGGGAGAGGAGGAAGGTCCGGGAGGCGTGAGGAATTTATGAGAGGGGCGAACGAGAGGCTCCCGAGGAGGGGAAGGGTAAGGTGAGCCATGGCATCCACAGGGAGGTGGGTCCTGGTCGGGGGAGAGGGGTGTGGTGTCTTCCCCTTGAGCGGTATAACGTTGGGGTCCAGTCGGGTACAAAGGGAACGATGTGAATCAGGAGCACGAAACTTGAGGAGGGAGGGAGAGGACCTGCACAGGCGGGCGGATGCAGGGATAATCTGAGGAGGGGAGCACACTAGCCGAAGGGCGGCCATGCGCCTCTTGTGGGGAAGTAGGACAGAGAGGGGGGGCAGGCAGGCCTCGGCGGAAAGGATCGGGATGGGCGTGGCCAGGAAACAGTTCGAAACCCAGCGTTGGACCTGTCTCCAATGGACTTCCATCTTGAAGAGGAGACCTTTGGAGGGAGTGAAAAGATCCCCACCATAGGAGAGGATAGGAAAGAGGAGGGAGAAAGCAAGGCGGTGACAGAGGTGGGGGGAGACCCCCGAGCCATAGGAGGAGAGGCGTCTAATCGCTGCAAAGGGAGCTTGGGAAAGAGCAAGACAGGGGGAGAAGTGGGCAGAGGAGGCCAGGTTGGGGACAAACCAGTACCCCAGCCATCTGAGCTTAGGGGAGGGGTGGAAGAGCTGGCCGTCAAGAGCCACCGGAGGAGGCCTGTGGGCAGAGGGAGGGTCCCTTTGTACAGGGGTACGCCAGTGTACAAGCTCCGTCTTGGGAACTGAGAAGTCAACGTGTCTCGTGACGGGGACTGCCCTCAAACGTCCGAAGACACTTTGCAGGGTCCTGGAGTTGGAGCGATAGGAGGCGGAGGACGTAGTGACAGAAAGATCATCCACGTGTGAGAGAACCAAACCTTTGGGGACCGGGATATGGAGGGGTGAGACGTAGATAACAAACAGCAGGGGAGAGACTGGAGAGCCCTGAGGGGTACCAACCGAGACGGGAAAAGACATGGGGCGAACCCTGAAAAAGCAAACGGCAAGAGCGGTCGGACAGGAATGATCTGACCCAGGCAACCAGGTAGTGATTGACCCCTTTGCGTCGGAGGTCGGAGCAGAGGATCTTGGAGTCGACATTGACGAACCCACCCTTAATATCGAGGAAGAGCGAGGAGACTTTGCGACCCGGGCGCTGGAGGGTACGGACCGTCTCAGTGAGAGCAGAGCAGGCGTCAAACAAGGAGAGGGATGGGAGCGACCCGCATTGGTTACAGTGAATGAGGCCGGTGTACCTGGCGATAGGGGCGAGGCGGAAGGCGACTATTCTTTCCAAGATCTTGGAGACAGTCTGGAGGAGGACAATAATTCTGAAGGAAGCTGGGGAGTCGGAGGACTGTTTGCCAGGCTTGTCAAGGAGGACCCCATTAGCTTTTTTCAGGGAGGAGGGGTGGTGGCCAAACAGGAGGAGAGGGGTGAGGAGGGACACCAAAATGCCTGGGGAGACACGGTGAACCGTCTTCCAAACCGAGTAGGGGATGCTATCGGGCCCGGGGGCCGAGGAGGGTGAACACTTGAGGAGAGAGAGGGAGACATCCTCCTTGGTGAGCTCAGGGCAGTCACTGTAGGGGAGGAGGATCGAAGGGAGGGGAGCGCAGGGGCGGGGTGGGAAAAAGTGGTCCAGGAGGGCCTGGTTCATTTCTTTGGGAGATGAAGCACCCGGAAGATTGGGGAAGCGGGGGGCGGGAGAGCCAGCTGCTATCTTTCTTACAGCCCAGATTGAGCAGGGGGTAGCTGAGGCGAGGAGGGACTTCCAGTGGGCCTTCTTCGCAGCTTTAATGGCCTTGAAGTAGCCCTGCTTGGAAAGGCGGGCGGCAGCCCTATTGCAGTGGGAGGCGGAGGAACGAGAGTGGCGGGAGGCAGAGTCAAACTCCCGCCAAAGGACTGAGAGGATGGGAGACCACCAGGGCTTGGATCTATAGGATGTTCTTTTGAGGGGAGTGTGAGAGGAAAGAAGGGTAGTGACGCGAGTAAGCTGTGTGTCGAACCAGGCTTCCAGGGAAGCTTTCGTCAGGAGGGTAGGAGGAGGAGGAATAAGTAAACAGCCTAGGGCCGGAGAGAGAGAGTCCGAGTCGGTTAGGGACCAGTTGGGGACAGGGGGGGAGAGGGGTAGAAATCGGGTGAGCGAAGATGAGAGAAATAGGAACGTGATCTGAGCCAGTCGATGGAAGGGAAGTATCCTAAGAGCGAAAAAAGGCAACAAAAGCGGTGATGCAAATGAAAGATCAATCACAGAGGGGCGGGTAGCACTGTCCCATGGGAAGCGAGTAAATACCCTGGGCAGGTTGAGGAGCTCAAAGCCCAGGTTTGTCGCCCTCGAGAAGTATGGAAAAGAAGCTGCCAGATCCTTACAAGAGTAGGACCTCAGCGGATCAGCTAGCGGGTGGTGGATTGGAAATCACCAACAACCAAAAGGGGGAAACCATCATCAGGAAAAGACAAATCAGGAGAAACGGTCCTAACACTGCTGCGCTGGGACCAGAGGTTGTACAAATTTAAAATACGAAATTGGGTAAAGGATCCACCAAAGAGTTCAATCCCGAACAAATCAAGGACGGCAACATCCGGCCTGTCAATAAACCTAGGAAGAACCGTAGCATAGGACAAAAAACTACTAGAAACATAAAAAGCAACCCTCAGCTGAGAGCCGAGGGAGTGGGGGGGGCAAAAGGACTTAAAACCACCAAAGGAAGGAAGGCGAGAGCGCCAAAAAGGAGGATGTTGAAGGCAAACAATATCAGGGGGGTGCAAAGCCGAAGCAAAGGAATTAAACAAGGAGAGAAACACATCCCAGCTCCCGAGGCTGTTGTGCTGAACAATTGAAAGAAGAGGTACAGGAGGAAGGTCCTGTTGTGGGGGTGTTAGGTTGTGAGACATCTTACCGGCGCGGGGCCGACTGGTCATGTAGGGCGGGAGAGGGGCTGGGCTCCACCTCGGGGCGAGGAGCAACAGTCCTGGATGTGGAGCGGTCACGCTCCAGTTGGGGGCGACTCAGGGCTTTCGGAGTGGTTAGGTCGAAGGCGGGAGCCAGGGAAGGTGCATCAGAGCTGGAGCCAGCCGGAGCTGGGGTGAGGGGGGCAGCCGGGAGACGGGAGGAGTCAGGGTGCGTGTCTATGACGTTGGGGTCGTCCAGATCTTGGGTGGAGGGCGTGGCAGTGGGAGGGGTGGCGGCACCGGGGTTGTCGGTAGCGGGAGTGTTCCTCGGAGGGGGAACCAGCCTGGCAGAGCAGTGCCTGTCACCTGCAGAATGGTCTTCATCGCAGTTGAAGCATCGGGGCGGGGAGGCAACACAGCAGTTGAAAACGGGTCGTAGGTTGCCTTCCTTTGGGCAGGACAGATTGGAGCACTGGTGCTCAGACTTGGGGTGGTTGCTAGGGCAAAACGGGCAGATCACGGGGTTCTTGCACCTGGGTTTGACATGGCCAAACTTCCAGCAGTTGCGGCACTGGGTAGAGGGAGACGATGGGTAGGCTCTCTCAACCACACAGTTGCTGCTGTACAGGAGAACGGAGGGCGGGTCAATCATTCTGTTGGCATGATCAGGGGAGACGTGGACCACGACGGAGCAAGCTCTCTTGCCGTATTTGCGGGAGGAGGGGTCAGGGTTGAGGTATCGGGCACGTCTGATGAGGAAGTTCTTGGAATTGTAGATGGAGGATAGGATATGAGGGAAGAGGAGGTCGTCATCCTCGGAGAGGGCTTCAAGCGGAATACCGTGGATAGCAAACTGGAGATCAGTCAGCGCCAGCCTAAAAGGGGGCTAGGGGTTATCCCTAACGGGAAAGGACTGGTTGAGCTTCAAGGAGAGAGCCTCAAAGAAGGGGGCATAGGAGGCAGCAGGAACAGCTGTGTTGGTGGATACGAGGGAGACGGCACCTTTGTCATTGACGAAAGTCTTGAAGGCAATGGGAAGGTTGGAGTTCGCTTCGGGGAGGACTGAGGCGGCGAGGTCCGGCCAGCGGATTCGGATAAGTGCTTCGTGGGGGTGGGGGGCTTGAACCGTGCGGGGGGCATAAAATCTTCTTGATGCGCTGGGGAGGGGAGGAGGGCCCTGGGGGGAGGCGGCCTCACCGATGTTTGCGACTTTAACAGCGGAAGCACCAGAAGACTGTGCTTTAGGATTGGCCTTGCCTTTGCGCCTGGCGGCGTTATTAGTTGCGGCCTGATCAAGCTCCGAAGGGCCACCGTGAGTGACGTCAGGGTAGGAGCGGGGGGGGGGCAGGAGTACGGGAGTGCTCCGGAGGATGAGAAGAGGAGGGGATGGGTGCAGCAGGGGCAGGGGGAACATTGGACCGACTCGGAGCTTGGCGGGAACCCTGTTGGGGCAGGGGGGTCTGAGAGGGTGGTACATGGATAACGGCAGGAGCCACATGATGTGACAGGTCACGGACAGTGTTGCGTAAATCCCTCAACTCTTGGTCGACAAGGGAGTTGGCAACTTGGGACTCAAGGGTGTGGACGTCGGAGAAGAGATCCTCGATGCGGACCCTGATCGCAGAGATGGCGTGGATGGCAGAGCAAAGGAGGGGGAGGATCGTGGCATGGGCGAGGGCGAGGTCATCGAACTCCCTGGGGGAGAGAGAAGAGAGCTGGGTTGGAGTGAAAGAGATAAGGTCATGTGTACGGTCAAGGAAAGAAGAGAGGAAACGAGCTTCATCGGAGATCGCCAGGAACGAGGGAGAGGCCGAAGAGGCAGCTGAAGAGGGGCCCGAGACAGGGGCAAAGAGGGAGGGAGGACCAGGTTGAGCCATGGGGGGCCTTAGGGACGCGAAGCCTAAGCGAGGGGCAGAAATGTAAGCGAGGAGGTATCGTGCACCTATCGACAAAGTGTTGAGAAATGTAGGGGCAGGAAAAAAGAGGGCGGGGAGCGTGGCTAACAAAGGTGATCTTTTTTTCTTTCTTTTTTTTTTATATCATGTATTTGTTGTTAAAGTACAAGAACTCCACGCTCCGCGCCCTCTATTTTCCTCGCGCTTAAAATACTTACAGCTTTCGGCCAACGTAAACCTCAGGGGTTGGTCTTTATTTCATCGCGATACATCTATATTAGCTTTTCACTTGGGCTTCATTTTTCAAGTGAAATATATATTTCACCTTTGCTGAGAGGATTTTTGTTGTTGGGAAGTCAAGCTGGTAGTTTGACTATACTTTCTCTCTCTCCCTCCTCCCTGTCCTCCGGCCTGGCCTGTTGGCCATGTCCTGATGTCGTCTACCCCTCTCGCTTCCACTGGTGCAGGCCCGGCCTCGGCTGTTGGCCCTGCTTGCTCTGCCTCCTCTCGCCAGGACCGTAGGGCTGATCCTATCTCTCGCTCGTCGTCTTCCCAATCTAGTCATGCCTCTGTCTCCGGGGAGGCTGACAATGTCGCCAACATCCTTGGGCACGCTGCCAGGCTCGCTCGCCTTGACCAGGCATCGTTCCCCACTGTGTACAACACCTCTGCCGCTACCTTTCCTGATAGTCAACTGGCTATGGCCCCCCTTCTCGCCCAACTCATCGCCATGGTTAATGACCTTGGTGCCTCTGTTACCTTCTTAACTTCGCAGGTTGAGTCCCTCACCTCCGCCCATGCAGAGCGCTCAGCCACCCCCTTACCACCAGCCACATCCAACCTGGAGGCGTCCCTCAAGGATTTGTCCTCTCGTGTTGCTGCTCTCTCCTCACATCGCGCCACACAAGTGGCACCCCCGCTGCCTCAAGCGCCACCCCCTCCCACCCCCGCTGTCCAAGCTAAACCCGCCCAGCAGAAGAAGAAACTCACAACCCGCCGAACCTCTCGTACGGTCGCCGCACCGGATTTTCCCTTCCTTTTTAAGGGTAAATGGTATGGCAACCCGGACACATACGCCAAACGCCCCCCGGACTCGCCCCAAGCGGCTATCCTTTTCGCCTCTCACCACCCCCAATCAGAGGAAGCCAAACTTTACTCTGAGCGTTACCCAGCCACCTCACTCTTCCACACCGGTCCCCCCCCCAGTTTTACTGTTTCTGATCCCCCGCAGCCTCAAGAAGAAACCTGGGCACAGGTTACTAGGAAGGGCGGTAAGAGCAAGAAAAATGCCACTGCAGCTCAAGTCGCTGCGTCAAGCAAGAGTAGTGTCCCCAAAGGACCCCCACCGCTCCCAGCTGCTCAACGTCGTTTCTTTGCCCCCCATAGCACCCCAACCCTCCCCAACGATTCTTTCATCATGACTGCTACCCTTCCCGACATCATGGCCGCTGTGCTGAAAGAGGCCAACTTCTCTCTACCCCTCTCCCTTACTGCCTCAGTTAATCGCAATGGGGCTGTTACTCTCACAGCCAATCACTACACCATGTCTTCTGCTGACTCTGCATTCTTTGATGCAATGACTAAGAAGCTCAACCAGAGTTTCCCGGTCGGAGACAATCCTTTCCAGGTTGTCAGGAAGGCACCTACGAGTGTCGAACTCCTCATCCATAATCTTCCTCTTTCTATTCTCCCGCACGAGCCTACTGACCTCTTCCCTTCACTCCTTGGATCAATCAGCAATGCTATTGAGGTGCCCATATTTGGGGCTAGATTCCTACAGTCAGATCTGGTGAAAAGGGCTGAAAAGGGCACAAGCTTGGTGGTTGTGGCAGTCGACCCGGTCCATGTTTCCCGGTTCGTCGAGTACATCAATCTTTTCTCCCGCGCCCGCACGGTCGCCCCCGCCTACTCTGCCTCCAAATCCACGCAGTGCCGAAAGTGCTGGCGTTTTGGTCACTCTGCTCCTCTATGCAAAGAACAGGCACAAGCTTGCCCGATCTGCACTCTCCTCCATCACCGCTCCGCCCACAGATGCGCTAACCAGAGCTGTCCGAAAGGGGGCTTGGAGAAGTCTGTTGTGGGATGCTGCAAAGCGTCCCCTCCTCTCTGTATCAACTGTGGTGGGCAGCACGCCTCGTTCGATGGCACCTGTCCCATCCGCCGCCAAATCCTCTCCGCGCTCCGTCATCCCAGGGACCAAAACATCCCCAATGCCCCTGATGCGGGCCGCCCCCAAACCACCACTCAGGGTCCAACTGCTCGCCCAACTATGCCGGCCACTGCAGCCAGGCACGGTCCCCGTTTCCCTCCTGGTAGCGAATCCACCCAACCTGAAACTGTTAAACTTGTTCGGAGCGCATCTGCCGAGCCTAACCTCGCCGCCCCCCTCCCCGGCATGAACCTTTTTGGTGCTGGCAGCACCCTCTTCCGTGCTAGCACCGGTGCCAACTGGAGCGAGCCCGCTCCGACCGACTACAACATGGAACTTTAAATGTCGACAAGCCCAACCCCAACACAGAGTTCTTCACCATCCCAATCATTCCATTATCCTGGTTGTTTAAATCTCTCCATTGTTCAACATAATGGTCTCGGTAGCAGCAATGTTTTTCAAACTCTTTTTAGTTTGTTCACTTCGGTAGAAAGTTCTCCTCATATTGTGGCTCTGCAGGATATTCCGCATTGGAGGAACTGTCCTCCTGGGTTTGGCAACTATAAATGTTTTTTTCCTGCAGCAAGTGACAGTTATAAGCCTCGGGTTGCAACCTATGTTCACGAGAGGCTGTTAAGTGTTATTTCTATTCTTCCATTGTTTTTTGAAAGGGGTGACCTCATGGCAGTGAACCTTCACTCCCCTGAGGGACTTTTTGATACTTCTCAGAATTTGTTTCATTTGTACAATGCTTACTGCATCCCTAGTGGTCACACTAGGTTAGTTTCTCCTGTTGATTTGTTTCCTCAGCATGATTTTCCTACCCTTGTTCTTGGGGACCTCAACATTCATCACTCCGCTTCCGACCCTACTCGTTTGCTTTCCAACTACGATCAGTTTATAAGCTCTCCTTATTTCGACAGAGCATTAGCCCTGTTGTTTTCTCTCCTCAATACACCCGGGGTCTACACTAGGTTCCCGTTCACCTCCAATCATCGCCCTGCAGTTCTTGACTTGTCTTTTGCCAACACTGCCTTGCTCCCATTTTTCTCCTCCTGGAACCCCTCCCACCCGCCAACTGGTTCGGATCATACCCCCCTCACAATCATTCTTACCACTCCGGTCCTGAAGCCCCCTCCCAAGGGCCTTAACTGGAAGTACACGGATTGGGATCACATCTCCCTGTTGCTCGCCGAGCTTACGCTTGCAACTCCCCCTACTCGTCCCACTCCGCACTCACTCGACCTATGGTTCGATGACGGCCTTGCAAAGATCACTCACGGCATCACCTCCAACACCCCAACCAAACGCCCATCCTCCTACTCTAAACCGTGGTGGACTCCAGAACTTACGCAGCCATGACGCATTTATCACCATACCTCCCGTCTCATGAGAAAGAATCAGACCTCGCCGGCCCTGGCCCGTGTGGCTCGAAACACATATTTCAAGGTTATCCACTCTGCCAAAAGAGTCCACTGATCGCAGTTCCTGGCCCAATCTCAACGCGCGATCAGTCTGGGATGCCAGAAAGATTGCGGCTGGTAGAGCCCCTGATCGGGTCCCCACACTCGAGAACGCCTCCTGCCCCACCGAAATTAACAACACACTTCTATAACATCTTTTCCCTCCTAGACCCTCTCCTCCTCCTCCCCTAATCCTCCCTGCGTTTAAAGACGTCCCTCCAGTTCTACCAGCGGAAGTGTCCTCCACACTTCGAAAATCCTCAAACACGTCAGCCCCCGGCCCAAGTGGTATTCCTTACTCTGTCTGTAAGCAAGTCCTTAAGGCCAACGAGCGGCTCCTTCCATCTCTGTTCACTCCTCTCCTCACCCACGGGTACCGCCCACTAGCCATGAAGAAGGCCAACGGCATTGTCCTGGACCACCCAGGCAAACCTTATTACCGTACACCTTCTTCCTTTCGCATCATTGTCCTGCTCGAAACTGTCTCCAAGATCGTCGAAAGACTTTCTGCTCTTCGTCTTGCCTCCGCCGCCCACTCCCTGGGCCTCTGACATCCCAACCAGTGTGGTTTTCTAGCCGGTCTGGGCTGTTTCGACGCTGTCGCTGCTCTCACCCACGAAGTCCGCCTACTTCAGGCTGCTGCCTTCAAAGTTTCAACTCTCTTCCTGCATGTCAAAGGTGGATTTGACAACGTCTGCTCAAACAAGCTGGCTACCATCCTCACCAGAGGAGGTGTCTCCGCCTACCTGGTTGCCTGGGTCAAGTTTTTCCTCTCCAAACGCCAGTGCCGACTCATTTTCCAAGGCGCGCCTAAGGTCTTCTGCCCGGTCGCTGTTGGCACTCCTCAAGGATCTCCAATTTGTCCTCTTCTTTTTGTGCTTTATATAGCCAGCCTGCACCCGACTCTCCCTCCTGGTCTGGTGATTTCATATGTCGACGACCTCACCACCACGGTTGGCTCGGACTCGGTACGTTTGAATATCCGGGCTCTTCAATACTATTTCGGCAGCATCCAAAGGCAGGGTGCCGACTTGTGGGTGGCTTTTTCTTGCTCCAAAACTGAACTCATTCACTGGAGAACCCCGAAGGACCGTACGGATGTTTCCTTCGCCCCCATTGTGATCAACGACATGCTTTTTCCACCTTCTCAAGTTGTGAGGTGGCTAGGCTATTGGCTCACCCCTACTCTACACTCCTTGGTTCATTTCCTGAGACAGCTGGCACTAGCCAAAGCCTGTTTCACTACAATCCGACAGGTCAGTGCAGGTGGCAAAGGCCTTTCCTCCTGGTGCAAGAGAAAGCTAGTCTTCAGCGCCATTCTTCCTATTCTCACCTACGGCTGCGACCGGTTTGTTCCGGATGCAGCCACACTCAGGAAACTCAACTCGTTCTGGCATGTGGTGCTCCGATGGACAACGAATGGCTTTTACATGACCGCCCTCGGTGCTCTGTACCGGGAGGTCTCACTACCACCCATCTCCTCTATCTGCAAACACCGCCATCAGTCAGCTGCCATCTGCTTGGTCTGCGCCCCTTCGGAATTCAACCCTGCCACCGCCGGGATGTCCGAATCAGTGCCCACCTAGGACTCAGGCCGTTCTGCGGACGATCATGGCTTTCTCCTCCGAGGCTCCTCCAAAGCCGTCCACCTTACTTCATGGCTTGGCCCGGCGGTTAACTCAGCCAAGCATCTACCACTAGACTCCCTATGTCACGAGGCTTCAGACATTATTGAGGAAATCGCTATCCGCCCACTCGCCTCAACCGATCTTGTAGCGCTCCCGCTGTCGAGGATACCTTCCGTCACCTACCAAGCCCTCAGAGGTCCTCTTTTACAGTCACTCCTCGCTGACTGGCGAGTCTTGAGTCCGCCAGTGCCCCTCTCATATACATATAGTGCCTGCCTCACTCCCCACGCCTTTAGTGGTCTCCCTCGATTTATATGTGGCCGCATTCACCAGATGCGTACAGGTGCCCGCTACCTTGCCGCACATGACACCTGGTGGAGTAGGGACTCCAGCACCCTGTGCCCGTTTTGTGAGGAAGACGATGAGTCCTTCCAGCATGCGATTCTACTCTGCCCCGCTAAGGCTCAGCCTCGCCTCACCCATCTCTCAGGTGTGGATGACATTGGCCCTGACGGTCCTCTTTGGCTCTCAGTTCCCCTCCTCCGGAGGTTAGCTGCGTATCTCTACGCTACTCACACGGGTTTCCCTCCAACCATGTTGCGCATTTGGCCCAGTACTGCTAATGCTGAGCCGGGTTCGGCCTCAGATAGTGCTTAACGCAAAAACTCCCTAGCTCGGCCCCGGCCTTCTAGGTATTGCTACTTCAAAAACTCCCCTGCTCGAGTTTCTCTTCAGGGTATTTTCTATACGTTTTATGAGTTTCCTTTGTTCCTGTTTGACTGCGGCAGTGGGCAGGTAGGGCGGGGAGCTTTTAGTACTTGCCTGTGTTTTTCTTATTGTTTTAAGGAGGATTTTACATTACTTTTGTTTTGTTAGTCATCGATCGCGATGCAACAGGGTTCTGATGATCCCGCTTGGAGAGTTTGTGCACGTGTTGTTTGAATTTTGTTTGTTCCTATGTTAGTTTTTGGAATTAAGGTTTTTTATATGCCATAGCACGAGCTGCATGCAGGATTTTGTACCTAAATCAATAATCACAAGATTCAACAAAAAAAAGAAAAAAAGAAGAAAAATGTACAAGAACCCCATCCTCCGTCTCCTCTACACACCCGGCGATTGAAATCTCAACACCACAAGATTATCACCACTTTTCTTTTCTCCACCCCACGCCATGAGCTCGTTCTAGGGGGTGGAGTGATACCTCCTCTACACTTCTCTCCTCTTAGGCTTATCCCTTTGGGCTTTCTTCACTCTGGGTGATGGATTTCATCTTCTTTGATGATGTTTCCTCTCCCTACCCCGCACTTGCTCTGCCTCGCTTAGAGCATTTGCACGGTCGGCAACCCCCTTACCTGGTCAACTGGTCGGTCGTAGTCTCGGGCTATGGGTGAAGTAGTGGACCCGGTGGCTCAGCTCTCTGGTATTACACTATCTCCTGAGAGTCCTGTCCGGTAGGGTCGGCATCGTCGAAAAGTCGTGATCTCTCTTCGGTCGCCATCCCTCGCACTTCTCGGTTTGGGTATACCCCTCCTTCTCCTCTTCTCCTCATGGTTGGATCGGCTGGCACCCTACTGCTTTGCTCTCTGGCCGGCACCCTACTGCTTCTACATCCTGGGCCTCTGTTCCCTTCTGATCTCTGGGCTTGGGTGATTGTCATGGCTGTGTGCGTGACTTTTGCCTGTGTTTGGGGGATGGGTTTCATGCCTGCCACCTCTGTTGCCTCCGGGTGACATGCCCTCCCTTCCGCTCTCGTTTCCGGTGGGCCTACAGTGGCTACTTCGCCCTACCACACACTGCCGTTTGTGTTGGTTTCAGTTACCGATCTTTCTCTTGGTGGTCTTGTCCCCCCTTGGGTCCGGGACGTAAGAGCCCCAAGTACATATATAGGTACCTCTTAGTGTGTGATCATTGGCCTACCGCATTGTCCTGCTGGCTTCTTGGCCCCTCCCCTGCTGCGGCAGAATGGGGTCAGTTGTGGGCTATGGGTGGGTTGCTTATGGGTTCGGCTGGGATTTTTCTTCCTTGGGATTTGTGAGGTTTCTGTAGTTTCCTTGGTTGTTAACTGTTGGGGTGGGGAGTTTTCTTATGGGCTGTACGTCTGTGGAGGTTTTCTGGTTTGTTGTATTCAGGCCTGTACGCTCTTCTGTAGTTTCTACGCACAGTACCGGACGCTTTGGTGTCGGGCAGGGTCAGCGGGCTTTAGCACAAGGGATGCGGGATGGACTGTAGGTGGAGGTTGTTCCTGTCTTAGAGTGATCTGCATACGGGAGTTTGTACCTTAAACAATACTAAAATAATACAAAAAAAAGAAAAAAAAAAGAAAAAAAAAAAGAAAAAAAGTACAAGAACTCCACGCTCCGCGACCTCTATTTACCTCTTGCTTAAAATACTTACCGCATTCGGTCAACCTAAACCTCAGGGTTTGCTCTTTATTTCGTCACGACACATCTATTTTGGCTAATCACTTGGGCTTCATTTTCAAGTGAAATATATATTTCACCTTTGTTGAGAGGATTTTTAAAAGTCAGACTGGTAGTTTGTCTCTGCTTTCTCTCTCCCCCTCATCTGTGTCCTCTGGCCTCGCCCGCTGGCCTCGCCCTGATGTCGTCTACCCCTCTCGCTTCCACTGGTGCTGGCCCAGCCTCGGCTGGAGGCCCTGCTCACTTCCACTGGTGCTGGCCCAGCCTCGGCTGGAGGCCCTGCTCGCTCTACCTCATCCCGCCAGGACTGTAGGGCTGATCCCATCTCTCGCTCAACGTCGTCCCAATCCAGCCATGCCTCTCTCTCTGGGGAGGCTGACAATATCGCCAACATTCTTGGGCATGCTGCCAGGCTTGCATGCCTTGACCCGGTTTCTTTCCCCACTGTCTACAACGCCTCCGCCGCTACTTTCTCCGATAGTCAGCTTGCCATCGCCCCTCTTCTCGCACAACTTGTCGCCATGGTTAATGCCCTCAGTGTCTCCATTACTTTCTTAACGTCCCAGGTTGAGAACCTCGCCTCCGCCGAGGCGGGGCGCTCAGCCACCCTCTCACCACCAGACACATCCAACCTTGAGGCGTCCCTCAAGGATTTGTCCTCTCGAGTTGCCGCCCTATCCTCCGACCGCGCCACACAGGTGGCCCCCCCGCCGCCTCAAGCCCCCCCTCCACCCCCCCCTGCTGTCCAGACCAAGCCAGCTCAACAGAAGAAGAAACTCTCAACCCGCCTTTCATCTCGTACTGTCACAGCCCCAGATTTTCATGTCCACTTCGAGGGGTAATGGTATGGTAACCCGGACACATACACCAAACGCCACCCCAACTCACCCCATGCTGCTATCCTCTTGCCTCTCGTCACCCTCAGTCAGAGGAAGCTAAGCTCTACTCCGAAGGATACCCTACCACTTCACCTTTTCACACTGGCCCCCCCCCGGCTATACAGTCTCCGATCCCCCACAGCCCCAAGAACAAACCTGGGCACAGGTTACAAGGAAGGGCGGTAAGGGCCAGAAAAACGCCACTGCAGCACAAGTCGCTGCGTCAAGCAAGAGTAGTGTCCCAAAAGGACCCCCGCCGCTCCCAGCTGCTCAACGTCGTTTCTTTGCCCCTCGCAGTTCCCCTACCTCCCCTAACGATTCGTTCATTATGACTGCCACCCTTCCAGATATCATGGCCGCTTGTGCTTAAAGAGGCCAACTGCTCCCTACCCTTATCTCTTACCACCTCTGTTAATCGCAATGGCGCTGTCACTCTTACTTCGAACCCCTACACCCCATCTTCTGCGTACTCCCCATCTTTTGATGCTATGACCAAGATGCTCAACCACAGTTTCCCGGTTGGAAAGAAACCATTCCTCGTCTTCAGGGAGGCACCTACAAGTGTCGAACTCCTCATTCATAACCTCCCGCTTTCTATTCTCCCAGACGAGCCTGCTGACTTGTTTCCTTCACTCCTTGAATCAATTGGTAACGCTATTGACGTCCCCATCTTTGGGGCTAGGGTCCTGCAGTCTGATCCGGCAAAGAGGGCTGAGAAGCCCACAACCTCGGTTGTTGTTGCGGTCGACCCACTTCATGTTTACCGTTTCGGCGAATCCATTCGTCTTTTCTCCCGTGCCCGCACGGTCACTCCCGCCTACACCGCCTCCAAGTCTACGCAGTGCAGGAAGTGCTGGCGTTTTGGTCACTCTGCTCCCCTGTGCAAAGAAGAGGCACAAGCCTGCCCAATCTGCACTCTCCTCCACCACCGTTCCGCCCACAGGTGTGCTAATCAGAGCAGTCCGAAAGGCGGCTTCGAGAAATCTGTGGTAGGATGTTGCAATGCCTGCCCGCCTCTCTGCATCAACTGTGGCGGTCAGCATGCATCATTCGATGGCTGGTGTCCTGTCCGTCGTGAAATTCTGTCCTCTCTCCGTCCGCCCAGGGACCAAGACATACCCGATGCCCCCGCCCCCAACGCGGGCCTTCATCAGGCAACCCCACAAGTTCCCACTGCTCCCCCAACGATACTGGCCACTCCGGCTCAACATGGCCCCCGTTTCCCTCCCTCTAGTGAGTCTACCCAGCCTGAGACTGTCCAACTCGTTCTCAGTGCATCTGCCCAGCGTACCCCCGCCGCTCCCCTTCCCCGCTGGAATCTTTTTGGTGCTGGCAGCACCCTCTTCCGTGCTAGCATCGGTGCTGACCGGAGTGAGCCTGCTCCGACCGACGACAACATGGAACTTTAAATGTTGACAAGCCCCGCCCCAACCCAGAGTCCTTCACCATCCCAATCATTCCATTATCCTGGTTGTTTAAATCTTTCCATTGTTCAACATAATTGTCTCCGTAGCAGTACTGTTTTTCAAACTCTTTTTAGTTTTTTTGCTTCAGTAGAAAGCTCTCCTCACATTGTGGCTCTTCAGGATATTCCTCTCTGGAGGAATTGTCCTCCTGTTTTTCGCAACTATAAATGTTTTTTTCCTCCAGCCAGTGATAGCTATAAGCCTCGTGTTGCAACTTATGTTCATGAAAGGCTATTAAGCGTTATTTCTATTGTTCCATTGTTTTTTGAAAGGGGTGACCTCATGGCAGTGAACTTTCACTCCCCTGAGGGACCTTTTGATACTTCTCATAATATGTTTCGTTTGTACAATGCTTACTCTATCCCTAGTGGCCACACTAGGTCAGTTTCTCCTGGTGATTTATTTCCCCAGCATGATTTTCCTACACTTGTTCTTGGGGACTTCAATATTCATCACTTTTCTTCTGACCCAACTCGCTTGCTTTCCAACCACGATCAGTTTATTAACTGTCCTTATTTTGACAGAGCATCGGTGCAGTTGTTTTCTCTCCTCAATACACCCGGGGTCTACCCTAGGTCCCCGTTCACCTCTAATCATCGCCCTGCAGTTCTCGACCTGTCCTTTGCCAATACTGCTTTGCTCCCGTATTTCTCCTCCTGAAACCCCTCCCTCCCGCCTACCGGTTCGCATCACTCCGCCCTCACAATCATTCTCTCCACTCCGCTCCTGAAGCCCCCGCCCAAGGGTCTTAACTGGAAGTACACGGATTGGGATTACATCTCCCCGCTGCTTGCCGATCTTACACTTGCATCTCCCCCCGGTCTCCCCACTCCGCACTCACTCGACCTATGGTTCCACGACTGCCTTGCCAAAATGACCCACCTGATCACCTCCAACACCCTGTCTAACCCCCCATCCGCCTACTCTAAACCGTGGTGGACTCCAGAACTCACACAATTACGACGCATCCATCACCATACCTCCCGTCTCATGAGAAAGAATTAGACCTCACCCGCCCTGGCCCGACTGGCTCGAAACACATACTTCAAGGCTATCCAATCTGCCAAAAGAGTGCACTGGTTGCAGCTTCTGGCCAACGTCGACTCGTGATCAGTCTGGGATGCCAGAAAGATTGCAGCCGGTAGAGCCCCTGATCGTTTCCCCACACTCGAGAACGCCTCCTCCCCCACCGAAATTAACGATACACTTCTTGAACAATTCTTCCCTCCTGGACCTTCTCCTCCTCCTCCCCTCATCCTTCCCACGTTTAAGAACGTCCCTCCAGTTTTACCAGCAGAAGTGTCCTCCGTACTTCGAAAATCCTCCAACGCATCCGCCCCTGGCCCAAGTGGTATTCCTTACTCTATCTGGAAGCAAGTCCATAGGGCCAACGAGCGGCTCCTTTCATCTCTGTTCACTCCTCTCCCCACCCACGGGTACCACCCCCTAGACATGAAGAAGGCCAACGGCATTGTCCTGGATAAACCAGGCAAACCTGATTACCATACGCCTGCTTCCTTTCGCATTACTGTCCTGCTCGAAACAGTCTCCAAAATCCTCGAAAGACTTTCCGCTCTTCATCTTGCCTCTGCCACCCGCTCCCTGGGCCTCTTGCACCCCAATCAGTGTGGGTCACTGGCCGGGCTGGGCTGTTTCGACGCTGTTCCTAATCTCACCCACAAAGTCCGCCTACTTCAGGCCGCTTCCTTCGAAGTATCTACTCTCTTCCTGGATATCAAAGGTGGATTTGACAACGTCTGCGCAAACAAGCTGGCTATGATCCTCACCAGAGGAGGTGTCTCCGCTTACCTGGTTGCCTGGATCAAGTCTTTCCTCTCCAATCGCCAGTGCCGACTCATATTCCAAGGTGCACCTAAGGTTTTCTGCCAGGTCGCTGTTGGCACCCCTCAAGGCTCTCCTATTTCTCCTCTTCTTTTTGTGCTCTACATAGCCAGCCTTCACCCAACGATCCCCCAAGGTCTGGCGATTTCATATGTCGACGACCTCACTATTACGGTCGGCACGGACTCTGTACGTTCGAATATCCGCGCTCTTCAATACTATTTCGGCATCATCCAAAGGCAGGGTGCCGACCTGGGGGTGGCTTTTGCTGTCCCCAAAACTGAACTCATTCACTGGAGAACTCGGAAGGACCGCTTGGACGTTTCCTTCGCCCCCATTGTGATCAACGACATGCTTTTTCCACCTTCTCAAGTTGAGAGATGGCTTGGCTATTGGCTCACTCCTACATTACACTCCTCCGTTCATTTCCTGAGACCACTGGCATTAGCAAAAGCCTCTTTCACTACAATCCGTCAGCTCAGTGCTGCTGGCAAAGGCCTCTCCGCCTGGTGCAACAGAAAGCTAGTCTTCGGCGCCATCCTTCCTATTCTTACCTACGGCTGTGACCTGTTTGTTCCGGACGCAGCCTCTCTTAGAAAACTCAACACATTCTGACATGTGGTGCTCCGGTGGACACCTAATTGGTTATACACCACTCCCCTCGGTGCTCTGTACCGGGAGGCCTCGCTACCACCCATTTCCTCCATATGCAAACACCGCGGTCGGTCAGCTGCCACCCACTTGGTCTGCGCCCCTTCAGAATTCAACCCTGCCACCGCCAGGATCCCCGAATCTGTGCCCACCTGGGACCAGGGTCGTTCTGCAGACGATCATCACTTGTTCCTCTGTGGCTCCTCCAAAGCCGTCCACCTTACTTCATGGCTTCCCCGGCGCTTAATTCCGCCAAGCACCTACCACTAGACACCCTATGTCACGAGGCTTCTGACCTTATTGAGCAAATCCCTATTCACCCACTCTCCTCAACCGATCTCGTAGCGCTCCCGCTGTCGCGGATACCTTCCGTCACCTACCAAGCCCTCAGAGCTCCTCTGCTACAGTCTTTCCTCGCTGACTGGTCAGATTGATGTCCGCCAGTGCCCCCCTCATATCCTTATAGTACCTGCCTCATTCCCCACGCCTTCACTGGCCTTCCTCGATTTATATGTGGCCGCATTCACCAGATGCGCTCAGGGGCCAGCTACCTTGCCGCACATGTCTCCTGGAGGAACAGGGACTCCAGCACCCTCTGCCCGTTCTGTGAGGAAGACGATGAGTCCTTCAAACACGCGATTCTGCTCTGCCCCGCTAAGGCTCACCCTCGCCTCACCCATCTCTCAGGTGTGGATGAGATTGGCCCTGACAGTTCCCTCAGGCTCTCGGTTCCCCTCCTCAGGGGGTTACCTGAGTATCTCTACGTGACTCGCCCTGGTTTCCCTCCAACCATGTTGCGCATTCGAGCCAATACTGCTACTCCGGAGCCGGGTTCGGACTCAGATACTGCTTGACCCAAAACTCGCTGGTTCGGCCTCGGCCTTCTAGGTTTTGTCCTTTCAAACTCCCCTGCTCGAGTTTCTCCTCAGGGTATTTTCTATACTATTTATAAGTTTCCCTTGTTCCTAGTTGACTGCGGCGGTAGGCGGGTAGGGCGAGGAGGTTTTATTCCTTGTGAGTGTGTTTCTTATAAGTTATAAGAAGGACTTTACTTTACTTTTCGTTTGTTAGTCATCCATGGCGATGCGACAGGGTTCGGATGATCCCGCTTGGAGACTTTTTGCATGCTTTGTTTCAATGTTGTTATTTCCTTGGTTAGTTTGGAATTAAGGTTTTTTATATGCCATAGCGCGAGCTGCATGCAGGATTTTGTACCTAAATCAATAATCACATAATTCAAAAAAAAAGCAAAAAGAACAGTACAAGAACTCCATCCTCCGTCTCCTCTACACACCCGGCGAATGAAATCTCAACACCAAGAGACTATTACCACTTTTCCAAACTCCACCCCCCGTTAAGAGTTCGCTCTAGGGGGTGGAGTCATACCTCCTCTACACTCCCCTTCTCTTAGGTTTATCCCTTTGGGCTTTCTTCACTCTTGGTTGATGGACTTCGTCTTCAGCTGCAGATGTTGCGTCTCCCTACCCTGCATTGGCTCTACCTTGCTTAGAGCATCTCCACGGTCGGCAACACTCTTCTCAACGCCCATGTTACAGACGGCCGGGTACACGGTTTGCAGTAATAGAAAACATTTCAACAGGGCACGGTCGATTGCTCTTCTCTCTTTGTCTTCAAGAGGCTGCCTAGTCAAGACACGAACGCCTTTTCCGATGGTTCCTACGGCACCGAGTTGGTTCTGCCCCTCTTTCTTCTCCTCCTCACACGGTTGCATCGTCTGGCACCCTACTGCTTCTTTACTTTCTTGGCTGGTACCCACAACTACCTGGCTGGTATCCATAACTACTTCTTCACCATTTGGACTAGGACCACGGTCCCTCACGGCATGCCTCTGGGGGGATGGTTTTGCAATATCTCCTTCCTCTTTTGCGAGTGTGCGGCCAAAATAGATGGTGCCTTTGGCCTCCCCAGGAGTTCGATCATGCCGAGCCTGGCACTCCCCGTGCTGAGTGTGCGGAATTTTCCAAGTTGTCTTGCTACGTTTGGTTTTTGGTTTTCTTTTGTTCGGATGATCGTGCCATGGCTTTTCCTGACTCTTCCTCCTTGTTCTTTGATTTGATTCCTTTCGTCAATCTTCTTAGCTAGTCAAGGGTTTCTGGTTGGGGGCGAGATGTGCGGTTGGTTCCACACCAGAGGGACTTGGGGGGTTGGCTTTTTCCCAGGGCTAGGTGGGGGTTTTTTCTATGCCATCGCGTAAGCTGTATGTAGGATTTTGTACCCTAAAACAATATTCATATGATTCAAAAAAAAAAAATAAGAAAGAAAAAAAAAGTGTACAAGAACTCCATCCATCCTCCGTCTCCTCTACACACCCGGCGATTTAAACCTCAACACCACGAGATTATCACCACCTTTCTTTTCTCCACCCCCCGCAATGAGCTTGCTCTAGGGGGTGGAGTCATACCTCCTCTACGCCCCCCTGCCCTTAGGTTTATCCCTTTGGGCTCTCTTCACTCTGGGTTGATGGATTTCGTCTCCTTTTGATGATGTTTCCTCTGCCTACCCCGCTTTTGCTCTACCTCGCTTAGAGCATCTGCACGGTCGGCAACACTCTCCTCAACGCCCATGTTACAGACGGCCGGGAATACGGGTTGCAGTAAGAGAAAACCTTCAACAGGCCACGGTCGATTTCTCTGTTCTCTCTTTTCTTTGAGAGGCTGGCTTGTCAGACACGAATGCGGTTACCAATAGTTTCCACGGCATAGAGTTGGGTCTACCCCACCCTCTCCTCTTCTCCTGACGGTCGGATTGGCTTGCACCCTACTGCTTCGCTCTTTGGCTGGCACCCTACTGCTTCTACACCCTGGGCCTATGTTCCCTTCTGATCTCTGGGCTTGGGTGATTGTCATGGCTGCGTGCGTGGCTTTTGCCTGAGTTTGAGGTAGGGGCTCCATGCCTGCCCCCTCTGTTGCCTTGGGGTGACATGCACTCCCTCCCGGTTGTGTTTCCGGTAGGCCTACGGTCGCTACTTCGCCCTGCCACACACTTCCGTTTGTATTGGTTTCGGTTACCGATCTTTCCCTTGGTGGTCTTGTCTGCCCTTGGGTCCGGGACGTAAGAGCCCCAGGTACATATATAGGTACCTCTTAGTGTGTGATCAATGGCCTACGGCATTGGCCTGCTGGCTCCTTGGCCCCTCCTCTGCTGCGGCAGAATGGGGTCAGTTGTGGGCTATGGGTTGGTTGCTTATGGGTTCGGCTAGGATCTTTGTTCCTTGAGTTTGTTGAGGTTTGTGTACTTTCCTTGGTTGTTCACTGTTGGGGTGGGGGGTTGTTCTTATGGGCTGCACGACTGGGGAGGTTTTTTCGGTCGTTGTTTTCAGGCCTGTACGCTCTTCTGTAGGTTCTACCCATAGTACCGGACGCTTTGGTGTCAGGCAGGGTCACAGGGCTTTCGCACAAGGGATGCGGGATGGAATGTAGGTGGAAGTGTATCCTGTCTTAGAGCGATCTGCATACGGGAGTTTGTACCTTAAACAATACTAAAATAATACTAAAAAACAAAAAAAGCAAAGAAAGTACAAGAACTCGCGTGCAGCGTTAGCTATGGCTTAAACAAACTATACTACTGGCGCCAGAGAAAAAGCCATCATCCCAAGTCCCTCTAGTATGGAACCGACTGCACATCTCGCCCGTAGAATCCTCACCCCTCCTTCACCCGGACACAGAGAAGATTGGAAAACAACAGGAAAGCAGGAAACAACAGGAAAACCCTTGCCACAGACTCCCGGACCATAACAAAATAAATCTAGTATAAACGCTAGAAGGAAGGGAGAACCACTAGAAAGGAAACCTAATAGAGGAAGAAAAACAACACTCCAAAGGAGCCAGGCAAGAATAGCACCCACGCTTGCGACTATAACAACTACTCCGAGCCCAAGGCGTTGACATTGACCAAGGAGGTAGTGCTATACCATGGAAGAGCGTAACCGAGCATGCGACTGTGGGAACCGCGGGGGCGAGAGGAGCCACCTAGTAGTAAGGTATCAGATGAGGGAGCGGAGTGTAGCTGTAACAGAGCAACGGGACGAAAACCAAAGAGAAGGATGGAGGGGTAGGCCCAAACGCTAGAAACGACCGACTAGAGCAACCACGGCCGATGCCTTTCCGACAGCCAGGCGAAAGATGAGGCCGTGACGTTACTAACCGAAGTGTTCCCCGACCGGGCACACATAACTGAAACTGTGAAGTACTTCCCAAGGGGCTTGGAAGACAGCAGCGCCGACCCTAAACGAAGCAAGAGGGGTTGCCGACCATGCAAGACCTGAGCGAGGTGCAAAGGTGATGCGGGGAAAAAGGTGGAGCAACAAACTTCATGAGCGGGGGTCAACGATGAACGAAGGCAAGAACCCCAAGGAGGGGGGGCCAAGAGGCCCAGAGGAGGAGGAGAGGAGGTAGCGTCACTCCCCTAGGCAGGAGCCATCAAGGGGGAGGAGAGGGGTGGTGATAGATCCCAGGATGATTTCCCTGGTGTTGAGAATTCAATCGCCGGAGGTGTAGGGGACATGGTTCGTGGCTAACTACTGTGATCTAGTTTTTTCTTTTTTTTTTCCTTTTTTTTTATATCATGTATTCATTGTTAAAGTACAAGAACTCCATCCATCCTCCGTCTCCTCTACACACCCGGCGATTGAAATCTCAACACCACGAGATTATCACCACTTTTCTTTTCTCCACCCCCCGCCATGAGTTCGCTCTAGGGGTTGGAGTCATACCTCCTCTACACTCCCCTTCCCTTAGGTTTATCCCTTTGGGCTTTCTTCACTCTGGGTTGATGGATTTCGTCTTCTTTTGATGATGTTTCCTCTTCCGGCCCCGCTTTTGCTCTACCTCGCTTAGAGCATTTGCACGGTCGGCAATCCCCTTACCTCGTCAATGGGTCGGTCGCAGTCTCGGGCTATCGGTGAAGTAGTGGCCCCGGTGGCCCTGCTCTCTGGTATCGCACTATCTCCTGAGAGTCCTGTCCGGTCCGGTCGGCATCGTCGAAAAGTCGTGATCTCGCTTCGGTCGCCTTCCCTCGCACTTCTAGGTTTGGGTCTACCCCGCCTTCTTTACTTCTCCTCACGGTCGGATCGGCTGGCACCCTACTGCTTCGCTCTTTGGCTGGCACCCTACTGCTTCGCTCTTTGGCTGGCACCCTACTGCTTCGCTCTTTGGCTGGCACCCTACTGCTTCGCTCTTTGGCTGGCACCCTACTGCTTCGCTCTTTGGCTGGCACCCTACTGCTTCTACACCCTGGGCCTCTGTTCCCTTTTCATCTCTGGGCTTGGGTGATTGTCATGGCTGCGTGCGTGGTTTTTGCCTGTGTTTGGGGTAGGGGTTTCATGCCTGCCGCCTCTGTTGCCTCCGGGTGACATGCACTCCCTTCCGGTCTCGTTTCCGGTGGGCCTACGGTCGCTACTTCGCCCTACCACACACTTCCATTTGTGTTGGTTTCGGTTACCGATCATTCTCTTGGTGGTCTTGTCTGCCCTTTGGTCCGGGACGTAAGAGCCCGAGGTATATATATATTTACCTCTTAATATTTGTGATCGTTGGCCTACGGCGTCGTCCTGCGGCTCCTTGGCCCCTCCCCTGCTGCGGCAGAATGGGGTTATTCGTGGGCTGTGGGCTGCTTATGGTTTCGGCTGGGATTTTTCTTCCTTGAGTATTGTGAGGTTTCTGTACTTTCCTTGGTTGTTCACTGTTGGGGTGGTGAGTTTTTCTTATGGGCTGCACATCTGTGGAGGTTTGATGGTTTGTTGTATTCAGGCCTGTACGGTCTTCTGTAGTTTCTAGCCATAGTACAGGGCGCTTTGGTACTGGGCAGGGTCAGAGGGTTTTAGCACGAGGGATGCGGGATGGACTGTAGGTGGAGGTTTTTCCTGTCTTAGAGCGATCTGCATACGGGAGTTTGTACCTTAAACAATACTAAAATGATAATAAAAAATAAAAATAAAAAAAAGAGAAAACAAAATAAAAAAAAATAAAAAAAAAAAGTACAAGAACTCCATCCTGCGTCTCCTCTACACACCTGGCGATTGAAATCTCAACCCCACGAGATTATCACCACTTTTCTTTTCTCCACCCCCCGCCATGAGCTCGCTCTAGGGGGTGGAGTCATACCTCCTCTACACTTCCCTCCCCTTAGGCTTATCCCTTTGGGCTTTCTTCACTCTGGGTGATGGATTTTGTCTTCTTTGATGATGTTTCCTCTCCCTACCCCGCACTTGCTCTGCCTCGCTTAGAGTATTTGCACGGTCGGCAACCCCATTACCTCGTCAACGGGTCAGTCGCAGTCTCGGGCTATCGGTGAAGTAGTGGCCCCGGTGGCTCTACGCTCTGGTATTGCACTATCTCATGAGAGTCCTGTCCGGTACGGTCGGCATCATCGAAAAGTCGTGATCTCTCTTCGGTCGCCTTCCTTGGCACTTCTCGGTTTGGGTCTACCCCTCCTTCTCCTCTTCTCTTCACGGTCAGATCGGCTGCCACCCAACTGCTTCTCTACCCTAGGCCCCTGTTCCCTTCGGATCGCTGGACTTGGGTGATTGTCATGGCTGCGTGGGTGGGTTTTACCTGGGTTTGGGGTAGGGGTTTCATGCCTGCCGCCTCAGTTGCCTCCGGGCGATATGCGCTCCCTCCCCGTTCTGTTTCCGGTGGGCCTACGGTCGCTACTTCGCCCTGCCACACACTTCCGTTTGTGGTGGTTTCGGTTACCGATCTTTCTCTTGGTGGTCTTTCTGCCCTTTGGTCCGGGACGTAAGAGCCTGAGGTATATCTATATTTACCTCTTACTATTGTGATCGTTGGCCTCCGGCATTGTCCTGCTGGTTTGAAGGCCCCTCCCCTGCTGCAGCAGAATGGGGTCAGTCGTTGGGCTATAGGTGGGTTGCTTATGGGTTCGGCTGGGATTTTTCTTCCTTGAGTTTTGTGAGGTTTCTGTACTTTCCTTGGTTGTTCACTGTTGGGGTGGGGAGTTTTCTTATGCGCTGCATGTATGTGGAGGTTTTTTCGTTCGATGTATTCAGGCCTGTACGCTCTTCTGTAGTTTCGACCCATAGTACCGGACGCTTTGGTGTCGGGCAGGGTCAGCGGGTTTTAGCACAAGGGATGCGGGAAGGACTGTAGGTGGAGGTTTTTCCTGTCTTAGAGCGATCTGCATACGGGACTTTGTACCTTACACAATACTAAAATGATACCAAAAAAAAAAGAAAAAGAAAATCTTTTTCCAGAACTCCATCCTCCGTTGCCTCTAGCCACCCGGCGATTGAAATCTCAACACCATGAGATTATCATCACTTTTCCCTACTCCACCCCCCGGCATGAGCTTGCTCTAGGGGGTGGAGTCATACCTCCTCTACACTCCCCTCCCCTTAGGTTCACCCCTTTGGGCTTTCTTCACTCTGCATTGATGGATTTCGTCTTCTTTTGATGATGTTTCCTCTCCCTACCCCGCTTTTGCTCTGCCTCGCTTGGAGCATTTGCATGGTCGGCAACACTCTTCTCGACGCCCATGTTACAGATGGCCGGGAACACGGTTTGCAGTAAGAGAAAACACTTCAACAGGCTACAGTCGATTTCTCTACTCTCTTTCTCTTTATGAGGCTACCTAATCAAGACATCAACGCGTATTCCCATAGTTTCTACAGCACAGAGTTGGGTCTATCCCTCTTTCTCCTCCTCCTCACACGGTCAAATCGGCTAGCACCCTACTGCTTCTCCCCCTTTTGGCTGGTACCCACAACTACCTGGCTGGTATACACAACTACTTCTTTACATTCTGGACTTGAAAGACCACGGTCCATCGGGGCTTGCCTCTGGGAGGATGGTATTGCACTATCTCCTTCTTCTTTTTGGGGTTTGCCAACACAGCGGGTTCTGTCCTCGTGGCTGCGCGCCCCTCCAGGTTTCTCTTTAGACGGGGCTGGCAACAGTCGTGCTGATTGTGCGGGAACTTTCTCACGTGGTCGCTGCGTTGTTTGACCTTTGGGTTTTCTTTTTGTCTGGATGAATGTGCCATGAGTTTTCTTGACTCTTCCTGCTTGTTTTTGATTTGATTCCTTTCCTCTATCTTCTTAGCTAGTCAAGGGTTTCTTGTTGGGGGCGAGATGTGGGGTTGGTTCCACACCAGACGGACTTGGGGGGTTGGCTTTTGCCCAGGGGTATTGGAGGTTTTTTTATGACATAAAGCAAGCTGCATGCAAGGTTTTGTACCTTAAACAATAATCATATGATTCAAAAAAAAAAAAAAGAAAAAAGGTACAAGAACTCCACGTTCCGCACCCTATATTTTCCTCTCGCTTAATATACTTACCGCATTCGGCCAACATAAACCTCAGGGTTTGGTCTTTATTTCGTCACCATACCTCTATTCTGGCTTTTCACTTGGGCTTCATTCTCAAGTGAAATATATATTTCACCTTTGCTGAGAGGATTTTTATTATTGGAAAGCCAAACTGATAGTTTGACTGAACTTGCTCTCTCCCCCTCCTCCCTGTCCTCCGGCCTGGCCTGTTGGCCTTGTCCTGATGACCTCTACCCTTCTCGCTTCCACTGATGCAGGCCTGGCCTCGGCTGTTGGCCCTGCTGGCTCTGCCTCCTCGCGCCAGGACCATAGGGCTGATCCCATCTCTCGTTCATTGTCATCCAAGTCCAGTCATGCCTCTCGCTCCGGGGAGGCTGACAATGTCGCCAATATCCTTGGGCATGCTGCCAGGCTCACTCGCCTTGACCCGGCTTCGTTCCCCACTGTCTACAATGCCTCTGCCGCCACCTTGCCCGATAGTCAACTCGCTATGGCCCCTCTTCTCGTCCAACTCATCGCCATGGTTAATGACGTTAGTGCCTCTGTTACCTACTTGACTTCGCAGGTTGAGTCCCTCACCTCTGCTCAGGCAGATCGCTCTGCCACCCCCTCACCACCAGCCACATGTAACCTAAAGGCGTCCCTCAAGGACTTGTCCTCTCGTGTTGCTGCTCTCTCCTGACACCACGCCACACAAGTGGCACCCCCGCTGCCTCAAGCGCCACCCCCTCCCGCCCCTGCTGTCCAAGCTAAACCTGCTCAGCAGAAAAAGCAATTCGCCGCCAACCTCACGTCGCGTACGGTCACCCCCCTGGATGTTACCTTCCTCTTTGAGGGAAAATGGTATGGCAAGCCGGACACATACGCCAAACGCTACCCGGATTCACCCTAAGCGGCTATCCTCTTCGCCTGTAACAATCCTACCCTGGTGTGGTTATTTATGCGACAGGTAACAAATCACTTACGTGGGTTTTATTAGACTATCCTTATAATCCGTGCTAGTTCTTGAATATCCGAGAGAGTATTCTTCTTTCCGAGATTAACTTATAATCTCTTCTTCGTTGATAGACTATTTTATAGTCTTCGTATCTCACACCAATGTCTTATTGGGGAGAGGTGTAGAGGGAACTTCTTCGTATCTTAATAAAGTCTTGGTTGCTCTGACGCTAAGAGCTCGAATGCTAGCATACAAGCGAGAGGTAAAGATAAAGGTAAAGGTAAAGTTATATTGTAAGAAAGTACTTAGATGATCGCGTGAAGATCCTATATCTACGGCCCGTCGTGATCCTTTATATAGGCCTCTTCCCGCAA
>Ga0307509_10000648_pt1 | contig 59193 bp, 61 predicted proteins | sample 10_EM_MG_FD_202245 | JGI IMG/M metagenome (GOLD analysis project Ga0307509, IMG submission 202245) | Populus trichocarpa ectomycorrhiza microbial communities from riparian zone in the Pacific Northwest, United States - 10_EM | ecosystem: Host-associated > Plants > Roots > Unclassified | place...
GAAAACGGCGGAAAACAACGGAAAACAGCGGAAGACGGCGGGGGACGGCGGGGGACGGCATGGGACGGCATGGGACGGCCGGGGACGGTGGGGGACGGTGGGGGACGGTGGGGGACGGTGGGGGACGGTCCTTCACTCGGATGAGTGGGGCAAGTTCCAGAAAAGACCGGACGGGACGACAGAATGCCGTCCGTCCTCGTCTTTGATTTTTACTTGTCGGGCAACTTCAGAAAACGACCGGACGGGACGACAAACTGCCGTCCGTCCTCGTCCTGGCTCAGGACGGACGGACTGCCCCGTTGCGAACACTGCAGGCAACTGATTTCCATGGCAACACAGCACTCGCCTGGGCGGCTAGGATGGGGCACGAGGGGGTTGTGGCGGTTCTTCTGGGACGGAGCGACGTCAATCCCAACACAACTAACAACTATAGTCAAACACCGCTCTTGTGGGCTGCCCAGTATGGGCGTGAGGGAGTCGTGAGGATACTGCTGGAACGGGACGACGTCGATCCCAACACAGTTGGCAAATATGGCCAAGCACCGCTCTCGTGGGCAGCCACATATGGCCATGAGGGGGTCGTGAGGATACTGCTGGAACGCGACGACATCAACCCCAACACAGCTGACGAATATGGCCTAACACCTCTCTGGTGGGCTATACAGTATAAGCATGAGGGGGTCGCGAGGATACTGCTGGAACGGGACGACGTCAATCCTAACACTACTGACAAAGATGGCCAAGCACCGCTCTCGTGGGCCGCTAGGTATGAGCATGAGGGCATCGTGAGGGCACTGCTGGAACGGAACGACATCAACCCCAACACAGCTGACGAATATGGCCTAACACCTCTCTGGTGGGCTATACAGTATAAGCATGAGGGGGTCGCGAGGATACTGCTGGAACGGGACGACGTCAATCCCAACACTACTGACAAAGATGGCCAAACGCCGCTCTCGTGGGCCGCTAGGTATGGGCATGAGGGCATCGTGAGGATACTGCTGGAACGGAACGACGTCGATCCCAACACTGCTGACAAAGATGGCCTAACGCCGCTCTCGTGGGCCGTCGAGTATATGCATGAGGGCATCGTGAGGATACTGCTAGAACGGAACGATGTCAATCCCAACACAGCTGACAAATATAGCCAAACACCACTCTTCTGGGCCCTCGGGTATGGGCACGAGGGCGCCGTCAAGATACTGCTAGAACGGAACGACGTCGATCCCGGCACTTTTGACGAAGATTGCCGAAAAAACAGAAAACTGCTGTGGGCTGCCAAGTATGGGCATGAGGGCACCGTGAAGATACTGCTAGAACAGAACGATATCGATCCCAACACAGCTGACGAAGATGGCCGGACACCGCTCTCGTGCGCGGCCAGGGATAGGCATGGGGGTATCGCGGAGACGCTGCTGCAACGGAACGACGTCGATCCCAACACTGCTGACGAAGATGGGCTAACACCGCTCTCGTGGGCTGCCGAGGATAGACATAAAGCAATTGCCAATTTTCTGTTGCGGCGGACGGATTTCATTCCCGGATACAGAGTAATTAGGCTAACGTCCACCCGTCGCTCCATCAAGCCGTCCGAACCCCCTTTCAAAAGGGCCCGCAGGTTTTGATATCCCAGGATATAGCCTGAATCTTCTCCTACTTACTACACATACCTCCAGCAATAAAACAAACTCACCCAAGCAAATTCCAGGCCCGCTCCAGACAGTTCTTTACATGTGGATTGACAATCCATTGCGGGTGTCAAACCTTTGGATCATCTATCTGGAACTTCTCATTTACTCATCAGATTCCCCCAATTACCTTATCCACTTTCACACTTGTTGTCCTATTTTCCGGGGGTTTTTTTAATAACAATTTTGTATATATCGGTAGCCCCTTGGTGCCTTTCCGTACTCGCCCCCCTCTACATATTGTACTTTAGTTTGTTGTGTCGATGGCAGGGATGCAGTATGTAGTGTCGCTGGCTGATGCGGGGAAGTACCGTGGAGCCTGGGGATTGTTTTACAGGCCACTGGGTGTATTTAGGGGTGCTTTGGATGCGGGGCCGTCTTGGCTGGCAGACTTAGGGAGGAGGGGGAATGGAGGGGATGCAGAGCTTTCATTTGTGAAATACATTTTTTAGACCACCTATGTGCCGGATTTTTTATTTTTATTCTTATTTTTATATGGGTGCTGATATGCGAAAATTGGCCAACTCTCCAAGTGCAACAAATCTACTTCAATGCATATGATACTTCTTGATCGTATAGAGCATCATCTGAAGTACTCAAAATATATTTCACAAGGTAAATTGAAGTCTTTATAAGCTTTTAAATCTGAAATATCCAATTATCTGTTTTTTTATTTACATAGATACATAGTTAGCAGCTCAATCTATCCAAAATATATTTATAAGCCATTTTTAGAAGCAGGATTCCTTATTATAGAAGGTTTTGTAATGCTATTAGTGGAATAACTCAAAACCGGGTTTAAGGAGTCTGGCCAATTTTCCCATATCAGCACCCATATAACAGACTGCTGAGTGATGTCACTTACTGTAATCAAGCCGGTTTTTGAATGTATTAAGATCTACTCTCGGAAAACGCGGTATAGAATCATAATATCGTGGGGTCCTGCGGAGATGGAGTTTGCTAGTGAAAGCTCATGGTGGATACCATTGAGGGGCATACCTAAGGTGAATTGACAATTGTGACTGCTTCCTGGAGCATTGGAAATCCGGAGTTGATCGAATACTCTAGTAGCTTGACGGGCAGGAGACGTCATAGCATTGTCTGGACCGCGCGATTCGCTGTCGGTAAGTGTGACAGTTCCCATCAATAGTCTAATCCGGCCTGAGCCCGGGGCGGGGGTATCAACCTCACCACTGTCCCAAGTGTTACTTTCACTGATGAACCTGCGCGATCCCCCGCCATGGGAGGGGTGAAGCGGGGTATGACTAACCGTAGTTTTAATAGAGGTGTTGGATTCATCTCTTTCATCTCTGGCTTCAGAAACAAGGATGCTATCGGAATCGCCCCACTTCTGCCCCCACATTCACACTCCCTTCTCCCTTGTCCTTCCAAGCCTGGTACGCCCCATAATACCTACCCTTGAGATGCCCCGCAGCAGTCTTCGGAGTGTGGATGTACAAGGGAGTTTTCCTTCTGATCTCCGGGGGCTGGGAGTTAGGGGCGCCGATGGAGATCGAGCTGTCACCGTCGTAATTGATGAGAAGCTTGTTATTAGGGGTGAGGTCCTCTGGAGTGATATTTTCGAGGGTCCAGAAGATTTCCAGGTAGGTGGGTTGATATACCATGCTTTCGGTATTTGCAGGGCGGAGGTGTTGAAGGTGTATTTGTTTGATCGTGGACGTGAGAAGAGAAAGGGGGGGATGGCATGCGAGGTTAGTTTGTGCTTTTATGGCTTCGAGGGAGGGGGGAATTGGTGTTGCTGGGTATGGCATTGCTGGGCTGTGGATTGTAGGACTTGATGCCTTCTGTAAAGTTAAATCCTAGAATATTTCTCGGGAAAGGATAGTGGTGGTTGAAGCATCTCCTTCACAGGATGTCACTCTGAGCCGCCCTTGTAAGCTACAGGCTTTGTTTGAAATAGAGGCACTTGGTGTGTGAAATGCCTGAGCTCTGGGGTCACACTGGTACATGTATGTGCTGGTGAAGGAACACGCAAGCCAGAGGACCTTTCCCCTATTTTCCTTTCCTTCTCGCCGTTTCCTCACCTTGGTCTTCCTTCTTTAACTTTCCTCTCAACTTTCTTTTCTACATACTCAAATGGAAGAAATTATGAAGTCCTTCACGGCTTGGTACAAACTCTGTGTCTTCACCTCATCCACTCCACTCTACTGCGTGAAACCCTTATAGCCGGTCATTACCTTCGCTTTGACTATTTTCAATAGGTTTGTTGAAAATATATTGTCTATCGTTGCCCATAAACAATAGTCTTGCGTCGTATGTTACTTTTCTGTATGATTCTTTTATATTGGATTGTATTCCTTGAGATTTTAGGGCAGCTTTGGTTGGGTCTCGATTACTCGGTGGCTATTTCGTATAAGCTGGATATCTTTGTACTCTCCCGGTTTGGAGGCCTACATCCAGATGGAACTTCTTATGCGTTATGGGCTCAAGATGGGAAACAACTTCTCATGAAAGATCTAGTCGTTGATGCTCTCAATATATTTATTCGGCTATTAGGCCCTCTCTTTTAGTTTATCATAAGTTATTGAGGTTGTCAGAGTTGAAGCTACTAAAATACTACCACTCCTCGCGGAAATATGTGCTTATTCCATCAGGTTTGTCAACGACCAAGTGCGGGATATGAGGGGTTGAATAAGAATCGAGGGATATCGGAAGATATAGGGGTGATAGAGTGTTGTTTTGCTTGTGTTGCTCTCTTCCTCCACGTGCTTGAGACCAGACAGGCCATAATTGAAGGTCTTGCGTAATGAATGCATGTTGAAGCTCGGCTAAAGGTACGGTAGGCCCCGGCGATTCCACTAGCACCCAGAGCCTAAGTTTCAGGGTAGCTCCCGCATCGGTAAATTTTACTTTCGGCAGTGGTTCAGGTTTTAACGGATTTACCATGCCTCGGGGTGTGGGTGTAGAGAGATGTGGTGGGTTATCGCGAATGTGGGGACTTATCTTGCCCCAGAGGTCTCCCATTATATGGGCATTATGTTCGGCTGTGTGAATAACGATTAAACAAGGAGATCCCCGGGGTGCCTTTATAGAACATCCCCCCATGTGAGAAAGAGCTCTCTAATCTTTAGAACCTCTGGGTAAAACTTTGCGGTGCGCTAAGTTAGCCCGGTTGTCAGTCCTGCTGTTTTGCCCATGCTCGAAATGGTTTATTATGGTAGACCGGGTGACTGAGGGGGCGAGGGCTTTTGGATATCTCATGCGAGTGAGGTGCCGGGATTTTCTTGGGACACTAGGCTTGTGATGAGATCGGTGGTGGCTTTCGCTCTGAACGGCAGAAGTGCCTGGGGCACTCGGTCCTGCTTGGTAGGTAATATGTGTTATAGCCTTCATGATAATATTATCGATTCGGGACCTTAAGTGGCATTCCTGTGACACTTCTGTGCCTCATGCCCATTTGTGTATTTAATAATTCCAAAACGGAGCCCCATAGCAGCACTTTCAGGGGGTTGGGGAATTGGTGCAGAATGAGAATTAAAAGGTCACTGCAAACTTCGTCAGGAGTTTTCCGGCATAAGACTTCGAATACTGGGGAGTATAGAGCCCCCGCGAACGAGTAATGACGCAAGCCCAAGAGAGGGAGAAAATCTCTTCGCTGATTAAGGCATACAAGTCCCTTTTGATTTCCTCTTCCAAGCCTCATGATCAGCTTTGAACCAACCCCAACACTTAAAGCGACAACAATGGTTCGCCGGGAATTTTTAAATGCCCGACTACGCCCACTCGACCGGAATTCGAACTCGCGGCATTCCCTGTCAAATTAGTGCACCCTAGTTCCTTAACTTAGTCATTAGATCACCAGAACCAATCGGTAAATAGCTCTCTTCAAAATTTAACTGTGATCTTCCCAAGCAGGTGCCGATTGTCTAGGCAAAGACAGCGAGGGGGACATTATGGGACACTTGGAGGTAATGATAATAATAGCTCCGACTCTGCGGGAATGAGTCGTGGACTGAAGGTGATGTCATGAAAGGTGTTTTGGAAATCATTTCGGATGTGTTGCCATAGTAGCATGCACCGACCTTGAGCAATTCCTACCCAATTTCCCAAGGTTTTACCTATTTCCTTGGAGATCGCCGCAACACAAGGAGGAGCCAAATCCGCAAGCGGCGAGAGGAGCTTGAAGAAATCGCCAGCTGTCATCCCAGGCGACGCGGATCATGCAACGTTGGACAGAATGAAGGAGCAAGGTGTGGGCGAGTCGAAACTCGATAAGGCTGGTCTAACGCGGGTTTCACGGTCGTAGTGGTCAGTCGATACAGACTAGACATTTCATTCCCTAAGCGTAGAAATAGGGTCCGCGGGTTGCGTTCTTGAGGATATTCCTTCTTTACAGTCATTGATATCCTCCCTGCCTTGGGCTAGGCTTGCTGATAAGAGGAAACCAAAAATATGCCTAGAGCACTCCGCCTTCCCACCAATTAGCTTGTAACCCCCTAAACCCGTAGTAGGAAAATTTACAGATTTTCTTGAAGTATCTTGACTTTGTCTGCCTCAGCCGACTATTATACTCTGCACTCTGAGCCACTGTGGGGGCGCTCCCACTCTACCTAGTACAGTACAACACCCCTCCAGCCACTGTGGATTTCTCAAAAAATGGAACTCCCGCCCCATGGAATCACTTGTACTGTATTCCAGCCCTTAATCGATATGATGGCTATATAACCTCCAGGATTCGTTTATTCTTTGCTCCAATACCACCTAGAGGATAATTATCAGTGATGTTTCCCCCGGGTCCCCGAGAGTCATGGCAGCGTATTTTTCTTTCGTGGCTATTTCTATGCCCCTTGGGTTACTCAGGAAGCTACCGTATGCGACCCTCCAAGCGCTCTAGCTTCCTAGGGCCAGAAGAGCTCGCTTATGATGTTACAGGTGCGCTAGCTTAGCACAAATCCTTGAATTGAACAGGCCCCTAGGGGTATAATATCAGACACCAGTCACAAAGTGAGAGACAGCTACACCTATTAGCCATTCATGTAGCGCGCAGTGCTTTGTGCTTGTAGAAATAGGATGAAGTAGTTTAGGGAAAAGCTGCGAATCGAGAAATAGTAGCAGAATATTCGAAAGATTTTCTCGAGCTGGTCTTCAGAGGTCGCGGGGATCAGTCCTGTTAGCTTATTCCTTCTATAAACGTTCCTTGTCTGAGGTTGATGCTCTAAAGGATCGTTGAAAGCTTCGGCTATGTTGAGTAGCAAAGCCTGGTCGCCCTTAACTCGGGACCCAAGGTGTTATCATTACCGACGATGTTTGTGGTTTCCGCCAAGGAATGGGTTTGCAATGTCAGCCACCTAGGTTGTACTGTAGTAGTTTCTCGGTACCGCCGGGTTCATTGGGAGTTTTCGTGCGTAGCTAGTTGGATAGTGCTCGGCATGTGTTATGAGCCAGGACTTAGAAACAAGTGTACAAGGGCCGGTGACTAAGTCGTGGCACAGCCCATAGGTAATGCTCCTGGCTCCACTGTGTATAGTTCTCTCGGGAAGGAAATTGCGAGAACTGTTGCTTCTCTCTGTACCGTAAGGATCGATCAAGGAAAACTGTGATAGGTGATGGTGATAACTTCGCATGCTAATAAAACCCAAATATTCTGCACGCTCGGTGAAGTGTGGTAGGCTGTAAGTAACTTCTCGAAACCTGATTCATTCCATGCAAAAAAAAGTGAACTATTGATCAGCCCAAAACTCACTCAGAAGATTCCTACCATTCAAGCTTGATTCATTATCCTTGCATTGAGCACATATTGGTATGGCATCTAATACTGTATCCCTTGGCTATAAGTTGGGTGTTATACAGCACTACACCTCCACTCTGTTGGATGTCATAGCACAGAAATGATGCGTAGGCACATTATTTCAATCAAACTCTAAGAAATCGGCATTCCCAGTAATGATGCAAGCGAAGGGTCGGAGTCTGATCCGTCAACAAAGTCCTCACGGCTACTGCTGCTGCCGCCGCTAAGGACTGGTATAGTATCCTCTCCTCTACCCGTTGGGTATGAATCTCCACCTGATTCTCTCCATCTTGTAGTAATCGGGGGTCGGCCATAATGTAGTTTGTGGTGAGAAGAGGTTCGCAAATATAAAGAGGTTGCAATTGGTCTGCCCGAGATTGAAGGGAGTCAAGACTTTCTATTCTGGAATCCTTTTTAAGGCTCCCGAATTGAGATCGGTAGCTTAGTTCGAATAAACTCTCCTTGAGACTCAATAACTTTGACTGCCTTCTTCCTCCCATTCTCGGCCTTGCGAATGCCAATGCCCTGGTGGTGTTGAGCCGCTTTTGCCTTGTTCACGGATGGCCCTCCCCTACTGCTTTTCCGCCCCGGTGTTTTCTGTAATAAAGGGTATCTTGCTTGCCAATTTGGTGTTTTTTTGAGGTGCAATGGAGTTTAGAAGGTATGCGGTAGAGGCTGGATCGTGGAGTTTGAAGGAAGCGGATTTCAAACTAATGTTTCAGCATTTTACCTCACACTCTCCTTGGGGTCATACTTGCTTTTGCCGACTAGCCATTTGTCAGTAGACAGGAACTCGCGCTGGACCTGAACAGAGCGATGGTGTCGCCGGTTGGGGAGAAGATGGATTGGCTTGAGGGTCATAAATTCCCTCGGCTAGGTCATTGTTGAGTGGCTAATAGGATACGTTTGTTGGCCTAATTTTTGAAGACTGGAGGAAAGAATATGCACTAAAAGGTTGTAGAGTTCAGGAGCGAGCGAAGGGGTGAGCGAGTCGGAATTGGAGGGAGACTGGCTACGATTGGTTATCCAGGTTTTGCTGCCTCGTTTTTTTCTTGGTAGTGACACCAAGAGCGCTGTAGTAGTTCTGGTATTTCTAGTGTTGTAATCTGTAGCGGTCTGATACTGAGCTACAATATGCTGATTACGCTCAAGTCTTCTTCTTGTACTTAACTTTTACGGTATACTGGACATGTACTGTACCTAATCGGCTAATCGGCGCTCTATGAGAAGGGGACTAAGGCACGGTGTGACTCTAGATTACTATTTGCAAAGGAAAGCTTGAAAGAATTAATGCAAACTGTGGTTAAATTGAATTGGTGTAGAAATAAAAGGAAGCTTTGGCTTTCTATCCACCTTTAATAGTCCGAAATACTTAGACTAGCACAGTTCTAAATCAACCCATTTCCCATGAAAAGAAATCAACAAAGTAATAAGCCCGCTCTCGGATGTCGAATGAAAGCTGAATAGCGGAACAGTGGTGATACTTAGTTAAGGGTTTAGCAAAAGAAGGCGGGCGATCTGTTCCACGATGTTTAGCGTTTTTTTAACTCCTTAATGATGGACTACATTGGCCTGGGTTGGCCAGATGACTCACCGGATCGGGGTTGATAGGGTCATTGATTTGTTCCCAATCGAAATATTCCTCATCCGGATTCTGGAAATGAGTAAAAAGCTCGGGCTATGGTAAATAGTTGTCAGTTTATACAAATACTGGATATCGCATAGGTGGGGCTCGGGGACACACCTTCATCAAACCAAGAAAGTCTTCCAACCCAATGGGCTCTGCGTCCATCCCCTCCTGCATAAGATTACCGTCCTGATTCTCCTGGTCGATAGGCTTCATCATCGCCATCATCTTGTTCTCCTCCTCCTCCCACTGTGCATATTTCTCATCGTCATCAGGAATCATATATTCCTCGACACCGGTACCATCAGCATCCCCGACCTCATAATGGCCATGATTACCATCTTGGGCCATCTCCATCTGATTGCCGCCTTCTTTCTCGCGAGCAGCTCTCAACTCCTTCTTTTTATGGGTTTTTCTAATACCGATGCTCAAGACACGCACAGCCTGATGGACAGCCTCGTAAATGCTGTCATATTATTCCACGGTCAGTCCACCGGAACCCCCTTCCGAAAGAGCTGAAGCTGCAATTGAATGGAAGGGAGTGGCGAAGAAAACATACACTCTGTGATCCTGCGGCCAGACGAAGCTACTCTCGCCGGCGGAGAAAAATCTCGGCCCAATCACCTGAAGCTCGTTATAGAGCCATTTGTGGTAAAGTTTCTTGGTTTCCTTGTCGAGATGCTGATACTCAAAAGCGGGAGTGCCCGGGACGACGATGGACTTAATGTAGACCTTGAGATCATAGTACTTCTCGGAGGTCATTGCGATTTTACTAATGTGTTTAGGGACCCTAGCGTTTCTAAGGGTCGATGCAGGCTTTCTTGCCATTGATGCGGTTGTGGTTAGATATTTGATTGTTTTTAGTAAAGTAGGAGTTGCGATTGGAGTTGGTAGTGATAGAGAGGATGGTGGGATGAACGGGAGCGGGTCCTCGATTGCAGTATTTATAGGAGGGAATTGGCTCGTTAGGAAGGGAAGGGAGCAAGTACCTCTGGGGAAGGGGTTCGGGGTCTAGTGTACACTGTCTCGGCTTCAAGTAATCGGGGAAGCCAGGAATCTAGTGAAGGAACATCGTGAGTCATGTATTCTCACTCGCAGCGGAATTGCTGGGGCATGTTGAAGTACTCTCTGATATGTTCCTTCAACATCTTCGAATTATTTAGTCTCGGCTTAAAGCTGTCCGAGTCCAACTCATCCCCGCTTACCTTTTCTCCCATGTCATTGCTTAATCAATTTAACGTACTTGACTGCATACCGAAAAATAAGGCACAACGAAAAATTTGGTGACTGTGAAACCTCTTAGAGGAGCAACTGTGCAGGAAGGTCCAAGTTTTTCAACAAGAGGAAACACGGGGAATGGAGCAGATGGAAAATATTGATTCTGATTTGGAGTCTGATCCTTCTCTTGGTAGTAACTCTTTTTAGCTATTTTGATAGTTTGTTCACTTAAACCATTATTTTTTACTGCCATTTTGTTGTGAAGTTGTAGTGTTGCTCACCAAACTTTTCGTTGTGCCGTATTTTTCGGTATGCCGTCAGGTACGTTATTAGATGCGCAATTCTCTTCACATTTATTTTCTCCTTTCTTCCGGATTGTTTCCTTCGATTCCTTTTCAGCTGCCATTGTATGTTGCTGTTTCATTGTGTAAGTAGTAGTAGGTCTCTCTGGCCCTCTCCTGGAATGTAGCTATCAAATCTCTCTAACTCTCTTGGAGTCTCTGGCCTAGAGCCCAATTAATCCATCTTCTGCCGCAGTTGAGAATAGATCTCGCTACCCCCCCCCCCAAGGTTGGTGGGACATGCCGGGAAATTGTTTTCTGCATTCATGGTTAAATCTCTATTGAAAATGATCAACTTTGGGAACGGTAATCGCTGATCACGCCGGTGGAGCTTCCAATGATGTCAAAAATTCATATCGGCGATGTGGGGAAGTACAATGAAACCACGCGTAGATTCACAATGAGGGCGCGGAAAATCGATTAGCAAACGATGGCAGACGAGGCATTGGATGTACAAGCACTTGGCTATTATCCTCGACCTGTGCAATTTTCCTTTCTCTTTTTACCTTTACCTTGGGGGTGTACGCTAATGATTAGGGAAATGAGGAGGAAAAGGAAAACTCCTGGGATAGGATGACGAGATTTTGCTATCTCTATTTTTGTGTGAAGTGCAGCGCGCATCGGTTCCATAGGGTGTTGCTCCCAGGATCAGCTAGCAGCTTATTCACTGGATAGTGGGTTGGAACAACCCGTTGCCAATTGGGCAAGCACAGGGAGTAGCACTCAGTGAATCGGAGCTATGTCTCAGACAAGGATGGGAAAAGGTATACCCGGTTGCTGGGACAGTGCGGGGTCGAAGCTCCTAGATCATGGGCCCGTGGACCCCCCCCTTATACATATTCACCTTCGAACTCCTCCTTTTCCACGAGATCATCATGCTTCCTACACCTCGCATCCTCCATTCTCCCACAACGCGCGTTCTTCATTTTCCCGCCCACCACCCCTACCGGATCCTCTTGCGCCCAAATTTCCACCTAGGGATACATCGGCGGTAACGATCTCCTTGGCAAGGGCAGCGGCAACCTTCCCAATGCCTCCGACAGCGGAACAATCAATTCTAGAAGCAAGTGGAGGATATGGGCCTGTGTTTTCTTCGTGTGGTTCTCTCTTTCTTTCCTTTCCCATCTTTCTTTCCTTTCTTGTTAACTTAGATATCTGCAATACATGTGTTCTGGGGTTGGAAAATTGGAATATCCAAGCAGGGATGAAACCCCCAGGCAGAAACCCGGTGAATATCAATGGTAATAAAATACTACTGCCTTCCGCTTTATAATTCCACTGCTCCCTTGTTCCGGGCTGGCGGGGGTGCATGTTTTCCAGATAGGTCGGGTGCATATTGTGCTGGTTTCACCGATTGAGATTCTATGACGCTGCAAAAATGGGCTTACAGTCCCAACCAACCAACCCACTTGATCGCAGAACACGGTTTATTTTCCAGGGATATTCTACAAATAATCAATAAAGGTGAAGATCAGAGGACACCATAGCGGAAATGAAGAAGTGGTTTTAATAATTTTTTATTGTTGAGTTTGAGGTGTTAGAAATAACTAGACTATCATAGTACTTGACCTTCATCCACTGTGCCCCACAAAAAAGTAATCTACTCGATCATAAGGAGCACTCTTTCGAACGAATGCTGAATGGTGGTGTAGGTGCCGTATTAGGAGAGCAACAAGAGAAGGCGTGCGATCTGTGCCATAGAGCTTAGCTTTTAGAACTCCGAAATTATGGACAATATTAGTCTAGGTTTGCCAGGTGACGCACCAGCTCGGGGTTACTAGGGTCCATGATTTCATCCCAATCGAAATATTCATCCTCAAGATTCTGGAAATGAGCAAACACCTCGGGCTATGGTAAATAGTGATCAGTTCCTGCAAATACATACTAGATATCTCAATAGATGGGGCTCGGGGACACACCTTCATCAAACTAAGTAATTCCTCCAACTCAATGGGCTCTGCATCCATCTCTTTAATCGCATCCTTGGCCTGATTCTCTTGGTCCTTTTCGATCGTGGTAGCCATCGCCTTCTTCTCTTCCTCCTCCGATTGTGCATGTTTCTCATCTTTATCGAGAATCACATCTTCCCTACCACCAGTGACATGAGTGGCATTGACATCTTTGCCTTCATAACTGTCTCCATCTTTAGTAATCTCCATCTCATTGTAGCCTTCCTCGAGTGTAGCTCCAGATTCCTTCTTGTGATTTTTCCTGATGCCGAGGCTCAACACGCGAACAACCTGATGGACAGCCTTGTAAATGCTATCAGATTATTCCACGTTAGCCTAACAGAAACTCCTTGGGAAAGAGAAAAAACTGCAATAGATTGGAAGGAAGTGGCGAGGAAAACATACGCCTTGTAATCCTCCGGCCAGACTAAGCCCTTCTCGCCTCCAGGAAAAAATCTCGGCCCAATCTCCTCAAGCGCGTTATTGAGCCACTGACGGTAAATCTGCTTGTTTTCCTTGGTGAAATGCGTACACTTGAAGGGGACAGTCCCCGGAGCGACGATGGACTTGATGTGAACTTTAAGCTCATAGTACTTCTCGTGGCCCATGGCTATTTTAGCGATGTGTTTGGGCATCTTGGAGCTTCTGACGGTTACTGTCGGGTTCATTGCTATCTCTGCTGTTGTGGTTGGATATTTGATTTTTTGCTTGTCGCGATGGTGGGAGTCGATGTGGTGGTAGAGTGGTATTGGAGTAGATCCTCGATTTTTTATAGGAGAGTATTAGGGTAGGAAGGATGCTGGTGTCTTTTGGTGGAAAGGGGTTGGGGTTCAGTGCTGGCTAGCCCTGTATCAAGTTATATGAGGGCTAGGGTGCTATTAATGAAACTTGGCCAGTCATCTATTCTCACTCATCCTGATTGCTGGTTCGGCTGTTGCAAATAGTAGTTGTGACGGAAATGATTTACGGTTGGGATTCTACGCAGTGGAGTGAAACCGCTTCAATGGAGATGAAGATCGTTGATTGATTGTGTTAAGTTGATGAAAGGAAAGTTAGGAGGAAAGTTGTGTACAGGAGCAAAGGTTGTGATGTGAGAGAAAACAGGAAGAAAGGTGGAAACAAGAGGGTGGAAACAAAAACACAGGCTGACGCGTCCTCTCACTAGTGCGTACGTATGCCACTGCGGCCAGTCCGGGCAGAGAGAGCTGGCATGTCCCGCACCAAGTGCGGCCATAGAACTGTAGTTTCCAACATTAGCATTGATCGACCTGTTTTTTCTCGAAGAGCTTGGTGGGCTGTAGGGTAGCAAATCCTCGATTACTGACCAAAAGCTATTAGACAGTTAGCAACGGAGCAGGTGCTATGGAAGAAGTGGTGTGAGGTTTAGTGCTAGCCGTCTACCAGGCTCAAGTAATAGGGGAGCCCAGGGTTCTAGCAAAGAAACCTTGTAAGTCATTATTGACACCGACCGCTGAGTTCCTGGCTCACAGCAGAACGTCTTCTAGAGCTTGTTTGGGGAGAGCGGAAGGAAAAACTACGGTTCCGTTTTATGTCTATTTTACCTGTAGAAACTATAGTTTTAGAATTTTGGAAAGGAGGGGAAGAGGTCAGTTGTATGGGACAAAAGAATGGAAGTGTAGTATCATATCCAAATAAGCTGTGAGAATATTTTTTCGCAAGGGTTGGCGGGATATGCTGGGCCATTATTTTCTGCATCCTCCTGGTAAGCCTCCACTGCGAACACAAGAACTTTGAGGATAAACATCGCCGTTCGAGCTGGGGTGGGGGACCCCAATAGTCTCACACGTTGCATCACACCCTATCTCGAATGTTGAGAAATATAGCAAACCTAGGTTTCCATCGATTGCAGAAGGAAAAAAATTGGTAATCATCTATTAGACGAGATACGGGATAACGCTGGTACTTAGTTATTCTTATCGGAGAGTGGGAATTCCCTTTCTCTTGGTGCATTTATCGCCTTTGTGGAGATAAGGTAGAAAAAACAGAACTGTGTGTTAAGATTCTGACATTCTTCTGCCCCTGTTTTTCTTGTGAATTATGGCGCAAATACCAGGAAGTGTAGTTCCCTGGATTAGCCAGCAGCTTGTTCACCGAAATATCAGAGCAGATATGAACCGCCTACTTAGCCGCTCAGTGAATAACGGTGACAATGAAATGCTACCGCCTTCTGCTATATGATTCTGCCGGCCCACCGCTCCCCCATTCTAAAATAGCGGGCATGCCCATGTTCTAAGACATCAAAGGTCTAGTACCAGCTTCCGGGATCAGGATTCTGCGATACCTCAAACACAGACTGACAATCCCAACCAACCCACCACCTGATCTCTGAACAGGGTTCCGTTTCTGGGAAATTTCCGCAAATAATCAATAGGAGTGAAGATGGAATTATTGTGAAGTAGAAGTGTAGAAATAGTTTTATTTTATTTTTATTGAGCCTAAGGCATTCTAAATAGCTAGACAAACCGGTTCATTACCTTCATTCACTTTTTGCCCGACAAAGAAGTAATCAACTAGGCAATAAGAAGAACTCTCTCTAATGAAAGCTGAATAGTGTGGTAGCGTAGGTGCCGTATTAGGAGAGCAACAAGAGAAGGCGGGCAATCTGTTCCACAAAGTTTAGCCTTTTTACCTTTCCAAATAATGGACCACTTTGATCTAGGTTTGCTAGATGACGCACCGATTCGGGGTTGCTAGCGTCCATGATTTCATCCCAATCGAAATATTCGTCCTCCGGATTCTGGAAATGGGCAAACACCTCGGGCTATGGTAAATAGTGATTAGTTCCAACAAATACATACTAGATATCACAATAGAGGGGACTTGGGGGCATGCCTTCATCAAACCAAGCAAATCCTCTAACCCGACAGGCTCTGTATCCATCCCTTGGATAGGATTCTCTGCCTCATTCTCTTGGTTCATCTCCATCATCTTCTCCTGCTCGCACTGTACATATTTCTCATCTCCATCCAGAATAGCATCTTCCTTAACATCAGTATCATCGGTGTCATCGCCATCCTTGGCTTCGTAATAGTGATCTTCTCCGGCCATCTCCATCTTCTTATCTCCAGCTTCCCTAGGAGCAACTCCCAACCCCTTCTGGTAACTCTTCCTAATGCCAATGCTCAAAGCACGCACAACCTGATGGACTACCTTATAAATACTACCATGTCATTCCGCCGTTAGTTGGTCCGCGTGTCCTGTGGAGCGGGGAGGGATGGGCAGGGACTATAATAAAATGGAAATAACATGAAACATACCGATTATAATCCTGAGGCCAAACCAAGCCTTGAGACCCTTCCTGGAAAAACTTCGGGCCAATCACCTCGAGAGCGTTATTGAGCCATTGGCGGTGAATCTGCTTGCTTTCTTTGTTGCCGAGACGCTCACATTCGAAAGCAGGAGTGCCGGGGAGGACGATAGACTTGATGTAAAGCTTGAGTTCGTAGTACTGCTCCGGAGTCATGGTAATCTTAGTGATGCATTTGGGGATTTTGGCGTTTCTAATAGTTGCGCGAGATTTTCTCCCCATTTTTGTGGCTGGGTGTTTTTTCTTCTTCGTAGTAAAGTTGTTGTAATAATGGTGGTGGAGTGGAAGATCAGTCTTAAGCGTCAGAAGGATAGGAGGGAAGGTGGTCTTTTGAGAGATGAGGACTTAAATACTGTTTAGCGTTGACTGTTTGTATGATTTTAGGATATAGGGTAGGTTAAGATTCTGATGTGAAAACCTCGTAGGATGCACCCTATCATAGCAATCAATTCACATTTCGCTGATCACAGGATATCACTCGTCAGTTATTAGGATTCGAACGGCAAGGCGCGGTAAGTTACCATATGATGCTACTATAAGGTACCATATAGTAACGTACAGGCTTTCTGTTGGACTTGAAATTTTGTGAATCTTGGAATCCTAGACCTTGACTAAGAAGTACCGGGGGTGACCGACTGTCACGCTTAACATATTGGATGTCTTACATCGCCCAAACAAAGACAAGTCAAGGTATATGAAATGGAACCACTGTGCAGTATATAAGTCGCTATTGCCGGCTCTCAATAGCAGACAGGAATAAGAAACTCCATCACTTCACAAGCCTCCAAATACTGTAGCTAACTTACTAAGAATACCTCCGAAGAATCGCCGACGATGCGTCCTCCTCCAACAATGAAGATTAACGTTACAGATTCTCAGGACGTTTATCCTATGCCCGAACCGAAGGATTTCGCACCACCAGGTAGCCCAGAGGTGGACCAATTTGCCGTCGAGTCGTTGACGCTCGTTGGAAGTGGGAAGGGTGATGGCCAAGGATTACAGACTGCCGAGGCATCTGAAGGTAAAGTTTGACAACTCTCTGCATATTACATGTTTTAAGATGTTGGAGTATTTTTCTTCCTCTAAATGTTCCAAACCCAACTCTGACATTATCCTTTTCTTTAAAACTTCATGCCTTTTTTTCTTCTGTCCCTCCCCTCTTTATTGCGCATCTGACTTGGTTAAGAGCGCCTCAAATTTGTGGAACTCTGATACTGTACAAGCAGGAAAAACATTTCTATTCGCTCTTAAATTATTAATCTGAGCCTCATAGTTTTAATCCAATATTTCTCTTCGTGACCCAAGACCAATCGTCATCCTCGCTCATACTGTGCCTTCGCGTTTCCCACAATGGTGTTTCTTATGTCTAACTCAAGACCCTAGCCAATCGGTATTAGAATAGCCCATAAAAGCTTATAATTCTGACAATTTAAGATTTCTGCCCCGTGACTACCGGGGTCTTACTTATGTAGCTCGTTCGCAGCCTAGATTACCCTCTGTAGCATATAATCCGAAAAAGAAAAAGAAAACACTTAAATATAGCATTGGTTTTGCAGTGGAAGCCACCATGCTAAACCATAATACGCTTAGCAGAGGAAGACAACAAAGTTACGAATACCAGTTGATGAGACCCACCCAGCTCGGCCCGCCGACGCTGCACCGGCCCGGAATTCACTATTTTATTTCTCATGGCTTTTTTTTCTTAGCAGGAGGATACAAAACCTCTAGGAGATGGTGGCTCCGGTGGGTTTCTTTGGCAGTCAAGTGCGGTGGGAAAAAAGAGAAATCTCATATCATACAAGTAATACTGTAAAAACTCAAATAGAAGAAAAATGTGCTATTACAGGACGTTGTAGTCGCCTGTCCTAGTAGGGCGCAGTGAATATTCCTCTTGCTTTATCTCAACTGGGGACTGAGTTTGCGGTGCTTTCCCCTCGAGTGGCTGAGAAGGGAAATTCCGACCTTAGCACATTTTCCTTCTATTATATTGGAGTACGAGTAATTACAGCATCCAGAGATCTGAGCATCATAATTGGGCTAATCCTGGTGCCACACCGTGACACTTCCCCCGGCCTGGACCTTTGTGTTCACTAGATTCCCGAGATCCCCCCCGTGACAAGCCTACCAAGACTCAGGTAGTCTATCAAAATCCACAGCCCAACTCAACCCACCGCAAATTATATCATATCCGGGTCGGCTGGCGAAACTCAGGATCCCCCTTGAAGATATTACCACCGGTTAAGGAAGCTTGGACCTCCATTTACAAATGGATCGCCATGGCCATACGAAAATATCCTGCTGTTGTGAACACACAAAATCCCGTTTCTGTTAAAAAACTCTCCCAGAACAAAATGTCTTGACTTTTGTAAAGAAAGAGCTAAAATAGTAGCACCCACTTGATAAAGTTTGCGCATGGCAAAGCAATATGGATGGGAAAGGTCTTCTGAATTTGTTGCCTCCAATAACTCCTCTAGAGCCAGCTACTCCCGACAGCCAAAAGAGAAAACCCTTTGTCCTTTCTGCAGGAGTCCTTGCACAGGACAGTACTCGTTGGTAAAGTTAACTTTCCTTAGCAAAACGATGAAAAGGGGGTCCACTGCCGCCACACCGAACTTTGCCAAGATTTAAGCGCAGTTCTAGCGACGACCGTCGGAGCAAAACCTCCCTACTGGTGTTCACAACTTTCTCTCCTCCGACATTGATCCAATTCATACACTTGGCATCAGATGTACACTTGAATATACTACACAAGCGAGAATGAGAATCTAAAAGCTCTTTCTACAAGACTGAGCTTGGTAGGCCTGGACCGGTCTTGGCCCCATCCATAGAGCAACTCTCGCTTGAAAGTTGTAACCCCTGAGCGTTGGCACAGTTTGCCTCTTGTTCTCTCTTATTATATCTACACACTCGGGTTGACCTCGGCTAGTTGGGGAGAATGTGAGGTTAGAATTATAGCTCAAATGATGGAAGAAAATAAGGTATAATATCGTGCAAGAAAGATAATTTCTAAGCGTAGAAAACCCACTTTCAGCACGCGGTAGCATATCAAGCCATGGACCTGGGCCTCCTGACACACTAGCGGTACCCCATTCTATCATACCATGAGAACAGAAGGCCTGAGAAGATTAAGGTGATGTATTATAATACATAATAAAGTGCTTTCGTGCGACAAGTGCCTACGCAGTGATCAGAGTATAAGAAAAATAGAAAGGAAGGAAAAAGAGGGCGAGGGTGTCCACAAAGGGGAACGGATGTATTAGGCGGCTATAGAGAGATTGGGAAAGAGGACATGTATACGTGTCTTCACTGGGTAGAAGGCGTGTAGAAAATATTCTCTTGAGACTAATCCACGGAGATCGAGATTGCCTCAGACTGGAGGAGTGCGACAATATGCCTATGCCGAGAGAAAGAGGCGATCATGAGTGGTGTCCAATCATAGTTATCCGGCTTATTAAGGTCGACGTCATCCCGCGCAAGCAGTAGTTTCACCACCCCTTCACGCCCCTCCGAAGAAGCAGACCATAGTGGTGTTCGACCATAGCCGTCTGGCCTGTCAGCATTGACATCGTTCCGTGCGAGCAGTAGTTTCACCACCCCTTCATGCCCATTACAAGAAGCGCGCTAAAGTGGGGTTTCACCATCTTCGTCCGCCTTGTTGGGATTAACATCTCCCCGTGCGAGCAGTAGTTTGACCGCCCCCTCATGCGCATTCTAAGAAGCCTGCCAGAGTGGTGTTCGACCATAGATGCCCGGCCCGTTGGCATTGACACCGTCCCATGCGAGCAGCAGTCTCACCACCTCACCATTCCCCCGTTGAGCGGCCCACATGAGGGCTGTAAATCCCATACGGTCACTTTGATTGATATCACAACCTTCCCCTCCCATCAAAGCAGCCACGAACTCAACAGCCCCGAAGTAAGCTGCACAGTGCAAACCGGGCCATAGGTGGTGGGGAAGTGAACAAAAATGGAAAGGGCCCGCCCGATTGACAAGCAAAGTGGAGGATATGTGGTTGCCATCTCGGTTTAAGTGCTGAAGCGCAAGTAATTTCGTCCGATCCGAGAGCTTCACTTTCGCGTGACTTCCCCCCAATACAAAGATGAGTATTTGAGAAAAGGCATGTCTCCAAGGCTCTGAACCTTATGGGTCGGAAGCCCCTTAACTTGCTCATAGTTTAGATAGGTTATGCATGACTCTGCGAGAGTTTTGTGGGCGTCCGGCAAGATACCAGGCCGGGAAAGGTATTCTTGAAGCGTGTAGTGGATTGGCCGGACTATCTATGTCTCTGCGTCAATCACAGCAAGCCCTAAACATGACCCTAGAATTGAATCCCGTAGCCGGATATTCTCAGGGTCTAGGTCCATCGAGTTTATTTCTGCCGCCAGAGCATGGCGGAGTTCGTCAATCCGCAAGGGTCGCTCCGAGTGAGATACCCACATCAGCACCTCCATCCCAAGTCTTGACCGGTCTCCCTTCTGCTCCCTTATTCGCTGTAGTGTTTCGGCGTACGCACTGTCGAGGTCTACGCCCGTCGTCGCCACCTTTCGCAACATTTTCTTTCTTCTTGCTAGAGAGGTTTCGCCCAATATTGCCTCAATATTTAAGGCAACGAGGAGAAACCTAAGCAGAACATCAACTAATGATCATAATTTATCACAGGACTTCTCCTACTTACACATTTCCGAAGCCTTTTCCAACATTGTTTTCATGATATCATTTTTGAGATTTTCTGTCATCAAGTCTGGATCTTGGTCGCCATCATCGTCTATCTTTTGGCTTAGGTATCTCGCGATATCTCCTTGGTCGGCCATAACGTGTATGATGTAGGCCCCCTTAGCGAGATGCTTATCAAGCTCCCCGCGAATATATGGCCTCCCGGTGAGAAATAGCCTCACATTTGGTGCGTCTTGAATAACCTGTTGTAAGGCGCGAAGGAATTCTGATCGGTGTTGTCGCAACTCTTCGTCCACTGCGTCAATGCAGAGGTATACGAGCTCAATGGAACTGATTGTTTTGACGAATAATTTCACCATGTCTGCCAACCGCAGACCTTGGCCACCTCCCCGCTTCGACTCATCAAAAGCACTTTTAATTTCATCCGGAACGCTCGGGGCCCCCAAAACAACCTGTCGAAGTAGAGCCCCAATCATATTTACCGCCGATTGGTCCTTTTGGGCTTGGTAATCGCAATACAGAGACAGAATGGCGATATTCTGTCCACGAGTTTGCTCCCGCAGCGTGTCTATGACTAATGAGCTAATTTTGTTAATCGTCAGCCGGTCCATTGTCCCCGGAGAATACTCTTGTACCTTATATAGGTATTTCCAACCCCTTGTATCCCGTAACATAACAATGTAGGACTCATTGAACCACCCCGACCCTCGCACCACGACTCGAACTCACTTCTCTGCAGTATTTATTCCCCAACACCATCAAGTCGGCGGTTTCTCACATCATGATGCCTTTTATGGGGCTCGAGTGGAGATAGCCATGCTTTGATCCGCAAAGACTCTTCATCTATTCCCACATTGATCGTGTTGTTGTAGCTGTTTGACACATTTCCAACGTTCGCATTCGAGTCACCATGAATACAGTTGGTCATGCGATGGTCGGTACGAGTGTTCGATATGCCAAACTACCATGAACCATGACGGGTTGATCCCTGGTTCCCTGTAGGAGTCGTATTCGTAGTGGATAAGGTTCGGTAATGAGTAAGATGATAGTGGTAGGGTGGTGTCGAGAAGGGTGACCAACGCCTCATTCACTTAGACAAAGAAAAGTGGGGATGGCTCTCTTGTTTTCTAGTCGTGCTGGACTGGCGTTTGACAAGCGAGCCCTAGCCAATCATGCCGCAGCTCCGGAAGGCATTTAGTCTACGAGTACTCGAGTACAACCAAACCTACAGTATCTTTATCCTTAAGAACCTCTTCTCCTTTTAACCATAAATGCTCAACAAATACTCTCGTCTTGATTGTTTTGCATGACACAATTCGTAACAGGTATGATCAAACAGGTTCTATACCGAATTGAATTATCCTACGGGGATCACCACATACGAATGAGGTTTTGTCACGCTTACCATAGGAAATCCTAGAGGGAGTCAGCTTTTAGTAGCCCAAATATGATACCTATCGCATAGAAAATCTAATACCGGTCGAGCAGGTATGAGCATGATACTTGTACTCGAGTACTGCACCACCAGCACCCACTCGAGTACAAGGTAGACCAAGTGAGCCCTCAGCGAGGCGACACCCTCAGCGAGGCTTGGCAAATATTTGTTAGCAGTTTGGTCGGAAATTTGGTGTCAAGCCACGCCAAGCCTCGCTGAGGGTGTCGCCTCGCTGAGGGGTCACTCGGTCTAGAGTGATAAAGCGCAGCCTTAGCAGAGTGCAAGTCCTGTAATCGTAAATTTAAGTGATTTAAGTCGCTGGCTACTCGTAAAATGGAATCGCTAAACCTTTCTTTTACAGATGTGCCTGTAAGATACCGTTTAGATTAGTGCGTCATAATGATATCATTAGGAGATCGGAGCCCACACTTGGCTCGTCCTGGTGCCTCACCCTTCCCACAGCCGGAATCCAGGACTTAGTTGGATACCGGTACTGTAATAGGGAGGTTCTGCTAAGACGGTCGTACCGTCCATGGCCTGAGACACTGTTAGGGACGCCCGAGGGAGTCCGGTGGGTGCCTGCAGGGCTGCTGGGACACTTGGGATCACCGTACCTAAACTACCGGTATCCCACAGTTGTCCTTGACATAAAACTAGTGTCGTTCGGCCCTGGTTTCATATCCTGCTGGATGGCAGTATTGAGCGCACAAAGTGCCACTTCTGTCTAAGGCCATAAAGAACCTCTCACTAACCACATCCAAGGAGCAGAAAATGCCTTCGTTGGAATCTGCCAATAACCCGGGAAGATATACTCGGGTACTCGAGTACATCACCCTTGCCATTAAAATCCCCAAATCCTGTCCGGTGGGATAAGCATTTGTTCCTGGGTTGGTATTCCATGAAATACCCAGCTTCCCAAGTGATCAGCATGTCAAGAGCAAATTAGCTCCTGTCGCAATTAGCAGGAGCCTAGCAGTTCAATTCTCCATTACTCGAGTACAAGGAGCTATTATTGAGCAATCCCTCATTTGGGGTAGGAATAATAAAAAAAACATCCTGGAGGATGGGGACTGGGAGATTAGAAAGCCTAGCCATCATAAGTAGAGCTATAGGGTTCATCAATCACGCGGTGGTACTGTAGAATCTGACTGGAGACCTTAAGGATCCCTCGGCCGCTAGCTTCATATATTATCACTCGCAGCATACCTTAGAGCTCCTGTTGAGAGCCAGGGGCTTTCGGTTTGGGAGTAAGAGCTTACTCTGAATTTCCTACCCAATATTGCGTATAAGTGGGTGGACGTGGAAACTAGCATTCCACTTAATGCCTTTTTGCTAAAGTTTTCGCAGCCTTTCCGGCGTGAGGAATATCCGACTACATTGCACATAGTCTAATTATTCAAGTTCCTACTGCAAACTATGGAAAAGGCAAAAAATCAACTGATAGCGGGCACAATACAAGCAACAGCACACCCATCTTCGAGTCCGAACCCTGGAAGCTAGATAGTGTGGTCGTGGAGAAAAGCCCGGGTTTCTCCCGGAATGGGGAGCTGTCAAAGAAGATAGTTAAAAATGTTATGAATTGTCTTCAGTCAAGCGTGTTGCGGGGGATAAATCGCGTAGTGGTCAAACAGCTCGGACTAGACTCAGGGTTAAAACTAAAGGGTACATATAATTGGAAACTTCATTCGCTCGTCCTCATAAAACAAAACTAACTAAACATCAGTCTATATAAGAATAGTGAAACTATCTCAACCATTCTATCGTCTGCCACACCTATCGATCTCTCCTTCAGGCATATTCCCATTTGCCTGTGCGCCTCCGTGATAACAATAAAGGAAAGACATAACCAGAAACCCTTCCGTCTACCCTTCCTCTATCCTTCCGTCTAGAACAAATGAAACAACTAAAACAATTATCCCGCCTTGCCCTTCATGTATCCGCCTTCTTTATCTCTGACAACTATCCGCTTCCATCAACTCTAACATAGTGAACACGAACCAAAGTTTTATTGGGGAACCGTAAGAAGAGAAGGACGTGATGAGGAGAAAAAGGAAAAGAGAGGAAGACTAGAGATAAATGGAGGCACTGTATAGAGAAGCAAACATAAGCATTCACATAGGTGTTGGAATGCATACGAGGCATGCGCGTATGCATTCCTGAAATAAGAAGCAACCTAGCGCAGCATAACAATTTAAGTAATTAAGGAGATCAACGAAATGGCCCGTAAGAGTGGCTTTAGAGCTACATTATAACAAAAAAGGACCGGTATTCACCCTTGATATCTTCATCATTTTTTCTAAAAAAAAAAGAATAAAAAAAGAGGCTATAGCACCGCGGGCCGCGCTGAGATCCATCATAAAACAATATACCAAACGCTCTGAGTAAGCTTAAAGAATGATCCAGCCTACGCTATATCCCGCTCTTTGCTCTCATATTTATTCACCCTCCCCGAATTACTTCAACTGAATCCACCGCACAAAGTTACTCAAGAATACATCCTCTACGCCCCTCAAATCGCCGAAAAAATACAAAATGTTTCAACCCAAGTTTAGATCAGTTTTTCAAATCGTCCTCTACCCCCCGTCGGAACCTGCAGCACCCCAGTTCCGGGCGTCTATCTCCTCATAAGACCGGATCCACAAATATTTGTAGGGCAAACTACACCCCGACACCTAACCTATTCACTCGCCTCGGACCTGAATGCTAGAGTGTATCATACAAACCGAGCTTTGCTAATAGTCCTCCCCTGCTCTTTCCATCAACATTCCTTCCTTCCTCAACCTCGACTACCTTTCGCTCCCAACTCATACTACAGCACTTATCTAGATCCTGCGTCATATTCCTTCCTCTACAGCCTCCCATAGCAAACACGATTTGCAATGACTGACGACTCCTCGGACTGTAGGAAGCTAAGCAAGTGAGATGAACCTCAAAGCAGCACTTGCCATGGCCGAGATCGTGTTAGGGACTACAGAGATCGGGGGTCCGAGAGAGGGAAACCAGTTAGCAGTCGAGGTACCTCCTGCTGGGATGACCATCGCTCTCACTCTCCCAATCCTCATCACCAATTCTCCCGTCGAGACGATCGCTGGAGAAGTAGGAGTCCCCCTTCCGCAAGTAGATCGACAGAGAGCCCCCTGTCGAACTAGCGAAAGAGGCGAAGTCGGACCCAGTGGCCGCAGCAGGTAAGCCCATTGTCCACTCTGTACCACCCGACCCTTCTCTAATTTTGCTAACAGACATCGAGTAGCTGCTGCAGCTGCCTGTATCAACGCCCAGATCTAAGCAAAGCGGGGTATATAGCATGTAGATGTACTGCCTATCCGTTCTGTGAGCAAATTCCTTCCATAGCTAGAGTTTGCGTTTGCTAATTTTAATAGAGCGCCGGAAAATCTTCTAGCCCACCTAGCACAACAACATTCAATGGTGACATGTATATCGCAGATGGCGACTACATCAAAGACATAGAAGTTAACGACCTTCGCAATCGATACACATTGACAAAAGGCGCCACTCAGAAAATGATAAACATCGATCCCTTCCACGGTTGCGAGCTTTATTCACTATTCCCTTTGTATTTTGCACGCGCACGGGGCGAGCATTTACACTTATCTACGGCTCAAGTTCTAAGGAGGAGGCATTTAAGCTGAAATATGACGACGATATGGGCGGCGGTGACCCTAGCAGAACCTTGTTCCTGCGATACATAGGATTTATCGAAGATCTGATCCCGAAGGCCAAGCACGCAATGGTAGTAAGAACAAGCAAGAGTCGATACGAAAAAGTAACGATAGCCAAAATGAATGCTGAGGCAAATGATATTATCCTCGCGGCGTTGATGAAGGTATGAGATTTCCGAGTCCGCTCCTTCAAAGTATACAGACTTGACAAGCCCAATGTTGATTCAAATAGGACAATGAGCAAAACTACTGGCTTGCTACTCCCATGGACCAGCGGGACAGACATCTTACAAGCTCTCAGTGTTCACCGCGAAGTCAGCGTCACCTTCATCAAAACACTCTGGGGGCCGAGACTAGCCTCAGATCTCGAAGGCAAAGCAGTCATCGAACCAGTCGACGAGCAGTTAGTCGGATTCGCAGAAACCTGCTGTCGCAGCTTTGAAGAGCGCTCCTCATGGTGCGAGTAGTAGAGCGAAGACGGCAAGGGCACCCTGCAAGAAGATAAAACCATGAAAGAGCGCTACATAGCGCAATGCGGCGGGTGGATAAAGCCCCTCGCCGAGCTCAGGATGGTGGAGAAAGCCTACGAGCTCGGGGAGAAGTGGCAAGGTTGTTGAATACTCGTGGGGCTCTGCTCAGAGGAGATCATCCCTATCGAAGCGAGCCAGATGGACCTCAGCAACGCTACATCCAATCGCGAAGCTGGAGAACGGGAAAAGGGTGAACTATTGCAGACCAGGAAGGAGATCATCGAGCGAATGGAAGCCTTCTTTGACAAATTCGGTGAAGTCTATGCGATCGAGATATACAAGTACGTTGTCGAGAACGGCCAGCTACAGAAGCTCCTTAACGGCCTTGAGAACTGGCGAGAAACATACTTGACTAGATTACTCTGGTCCAGTGTTCGCAACGGGCCAGGCCGCCCATAGGCCGGCATAGGCTGTAGGCCCGGCCAGCCCAGGCCACTCCAGAAATGGCCTAGGCCGATATAGGCCGAATTCGAGCGGCCTACGAAAGCCTATAGGCCCGGAGATTAACGTTTAGAACAGATCTCTTTAAGGGATCTTGATTCCCCATCCCTTTCAACTTCTGTGTTCTCGATTTTTTCCTACAATTAATGTAATTAATTAATTAACTACTGTATCTCTAGTATGTTCGCTAATAAAGCGAAACGGTTCCTGTATTTTCAATGCTATTTAGTAATCGGGGAACGTTAACTGTGGGTTTTTGCCGTGGAAACTGCATGGTTGCTCGCCAAGAGTAGGCCGGCCTAGGCTATATAGGCCAGGGCAGGCTTTGTCGCGGCCTGGCCTACCCGGCCCGTTGCGAACACTGCTCTGGTCTAGCAGAAGATACGCAAAGCTCTCCTGGATCCATGACGTGGGACTCGGCGAGTACGCCCTTGTAGCAGACACCCTTCTAGAAGTAGCGACAGAGGAAGAGGAAGATCAATGGAACAAGAAGGTTGAGCTATCGATCGGAAAACTAGCCAAAATCACAGCAAGGGGATATCTGGGCGAACAAAGTGTGTGCAATATAGGCTCTAAATTGGAACTGGTAGATATACAAAACCGTGTCTACGAAGCAGTCAAAGTCATCGGGAAGACCTCCATCCACACCGAAGGCGCAGAACAGATTGGCCTAGAGAATTACACGGGCCGCACACTATCTAGCAGGAAGTGCGCCGGCTGTCGCGAGCTCAGGAAACGCCTCTTTGCCCAGGCCGTGGAGGGGAAGGTGATGGGCGTGGAGGAACTTGCAGACCTGCTTACACCAGAGCTGCTTTCTCCTTACTATTTACTACTGATACAGCTTTAGAAATTGCAACAAATCTTGCAAAAGTTACCGAGCATGAGGATATTCATCACCGGAAGACCTAACATTCAGGTTGAGATCAGAAAGCGTCTTGCCAAACGAGCGAAAAGTGTATCTCCAGGTACCAGCAAAGATCATATCATCGAATACCTTCATATTAGATCGAATGAGGATGAAACACCGGATGAAATGGAACAGAGCCTAGAGACAAATATTGTGGAGAAGATTCTGGAAAATATGTCAGAAATGTAGGTATGGGCAATGCTATTAGGAACCCACGACAATCCTCTAATGACTATAAATCTAAGATTCCACAGGTTTCCTCAGGTATCGACTCAATTTTACACAATTGAAAAGAGAAGAGGCCAACCCTGATAAGCCGGATAATTGCGGCCGAACACCACTCTTGGATGCGGCTAAGGGTGGGCATGAGGGAGTAGTGTAAATTCTGCTCGGACGGGAAGAGGTAGACCCTGACATACCAGACAATCGTGGTCGAAAACCCTTCCTACATGCCGCTAGGCATGGACATAAGGAAGTGGTTAAAATATTGCTTGGACGGGAAGAGATCACACCTGTATTTTACACATTCAATGGTAACCCCCAAAGTTTGCTTCTCTCAAGCATTAGAGATGAATATAATGGTGGAGATATCGAATTTGCTGCGTTTTCTAACAGCACCTTCATTATCTGTTATACTTGCAACATTGACTCCAAGCTTGACCGGTCGGTCGAGGGACTGCTAGTAGTCTATACTGTAAGTATAGAAGAGCAAGCATTTTCAATGCAGAAGCATATCAGGCTATGGTATAAGCATAACAATAGATTTGTAGTTCCCTAACCTACTAAACAGCGAGGACAGAGGGCTCAAAAGGTTTTAAGCGATATATTATGATACATGATAAAGTGCTTTCCTGCGGTAAGTTAAGCACACGCACAAAATAAGTCCACTGGTCGGAGTTTTGGAAAGCCCCGTGAAGGAAGAAAAGGAGGGGAAGAGGGCCCACGAGATGGTAACGAGTATGCGGGGGGGGTTGTAAAGAGACTCGGAGAGGGGGCAGGAGCTGCGTTGGGGAGGGCTATATGTATAGGGACTCCTCCGAAAAGAGATGCAGATGCCACATGTGTGTGCAGAGGGGGGGGGGGTGGAGAGAAATCTCAGGTTGAGACTAGCCCACAGAAGCTGGGGTCGCTCGAGGCTGGAGGCGCGCTACAATCTCGCTACGCCGATAGATAGAGGCGATCAGGAGTGGAGTTCGACAATCGTTGTTTGACTTGTTGGGATCGATGTCATCTCGCGTGAGCAGTAGTCTCACTACCCCTTCATGCCCAATAAGAGAAGCCCACCAGAGTGGCGTTTGACCATATTTGTCTGGCTTGTTGGGGTTGATATCGTTCCGTGAGAGGAGTAGTCTCACTATCTCCTCATGCCCACTCGCAGAAGCACTGCTAAGTGGTGTTTGGCCATCGCTGTTTAGCTTGTCGGGATTAACACCGTCCTGTGAGAGCAGTAGTGTCACCACCCTCTCGTGCCCATTCGAAGAAGCGCGCCAGAGCGGTGTTTGACCAAGGTAGTCTGGCTTGTCGGGATTAACATCGCTCCGCGTGAGCAGGAGTCTCACCACCCTGTCATGCCCATTCATAGAAGCGCACGAGAGTGGTGTTCTACCACCGTTATCTGGCTTGTCGGGACTAATATCGCCCCGTTCGGGTAGTAGTTTCACTACCCCCTCATGCCCGTTCTCGGAAGCGTTCCAGAGTGGTGTTTGACCACTATTGTCTGGCTTGTTGGGATTGACATCTCCCTCCGTAATCAGGAATTCCACGACCGCTTCATTCCCCTGTCGAGCAGCCCACATGAGCGCTGTAAACCCCATACAGTCGCTTTGATCGGTATCACAGCCTTCCATCTCTATCAGGGTAGCCACGATCTCAACAATTCCGAAGTAGGATGCATAGTGTATACCTGGCCAGAGGTGATGAGGAAGTGAACAAGAATGGGAACCCCTTATTTTTTTGACAAGTAAACTAGCAGATATATGGTTGCCAGCCCGGTTTAATATTTCTAGCGCAAGTGATTTCGCCCGATCCGAGAGTTCCCCCTTTGCATGGTTTCCCCAATACAAAGATGAATATTCGAGAAAGGGCATATACCCAAGATCCCGAACCTTATTGGCTGGAAGCCTCTCAACTTGCTCATAGTTTAGATAGGCTAAGCAGGACTCTGCAAGTGTTTTGTGGGCATCAGGCAGGATATCAGGCCGGGAGAGGTATTTTTGAAGCGTGTAATGGATTAGCCGGACTGCCGACGTTTCCTCATTAACCACAACAAGCCCTAAGCATGACCCTAGCACTGTATCTTGCGGCCGGATATTCTCAGGGTCTAAGTCCGTTGAGTCTATTTCCACTGCCAGAGCATGGCGGAGTTCGTCAATCCGCAAGGGTCGCTCCGAGTGGGACACCCACATCAACACCTCAATCCCAAGTCTTGATCGATCCCCTTTCTGTTCCCTTATTCGCTGTAGTGTTTCGGCATACACGCTGTCGAGGTCCACGCCTGTTGTCGCCACCTTTCGCAACATTTTCTTTCTCCTTGCTAAGGAGGTCTCGCCCAAGATTGTTTCAATATTCAAGGCAACGAGGAGAAACCTGAGTAGAATATTAATTAGTTACCCGAATTAATAACAGAGCCGCTCCTACCCACATATCCGAAGCCTTTTCTAGAATTGTTTTCATGATATCATTTTTCAGATCTTCGGTCATCAGGCCCGGATCTTGGTCATCGTCATCATCTATCTTTTGGCTTAAGTATCTTCTGATATCTCCTTGGTCGGCAGCAATATGTATGATGTAGGCTCCTTTCGTGAGATGCTTGTCAAGTTCCCCGCGAATATATGGCCTCCCTGTAATAAATAGACGCACATTTGGTGCATCTTGAATAACCTGTCGTAACGCGCGAAGAAACTCTGATCGATGCTGTCGCCACACCTCATCCACCGCGTCGACACAGATGTATACCAGCCCAATGGAATTGATTGTTTTGACGAATAATTTCAGGATTTCCTGTAACCGCAGACCTTGGCCACCTCCCCGCTTCGACTCATCAAAAGCACTTTTAATTTCACCCGGAACACTGGGGGCTCCCAAAACAACCTGTCTGAGTAGACCCCCTATCATATTTACCACCGATTGGTCTCTCTGAGCCTGGTAATCGCAATATAGAGATAAAACGACGATATTCTGTCCACGGGTTTGCTCCCGTAGGGTGTCTACTACTAATGAACTAATTTTATTGCTCGTCAACATTGCCCACTGTTTCTGGAGAATATCGGTACTCTGTACCTTATATAGGTCTTTCCAACCCCTTGACCCCCATAACAGAAAAGAGTAGGATTCGCTGAGCCATCCTGACCCCTGCGCCACGATTCAAACTCACTTCTCCGCAGAACCCATTCCCCAATGCCATCGAGTCGACGGTTTCTCACATCCTGATGTCTTTTATGGGGCTCGAGTGGAGATAGCCATGCTTGTATCTGGAAAGACTCATCATGTATCCCCACGTTTATGATTTTATTGTAGCTGTTGGACACATTTCCCACGTTGGCGTTCGAGTCACCGTGAATGATGTTGGTTGTGCGATAGCCGATACAGGTGTCCGATATTCTATCCTGGTATGGATCATTACGTGGACCTAATCCTCCGTTCCCTGTCGGTGATATATTCATAGATGATAAGGTTCGGTACCAGGTGAGATGATGGTATATCAGTAGGCAGTTTATTAGAGAGGTCGATGGGGACCTCATGGGTCTAAGTAAGGCGGGGGTTTGCTTTCCCCGTCATGGTGTTACCTAGCTGTTTCACATGGTCTCACTATCCTATCATCCTCTTGCCAAGGAAATATATTGCCCTGTTTTCCTATCCCCGCAAGTGCACGGCGGTCTGAAGGAGTTTTTACAGATCACTGTCACTACCACCTCCTCCACTCGAGGCACGACAAATCTTGGCTGGTGATGAATTGGAATTAGTATGTAACTTTATCAATCTGAGTCGCCCGATTCGACCACGCCACATACCCTACCGTCCCACAGGACCCAATACGAGTGGTAAATATTATCACTAGCTACAGGGCTCGGAACTGCATCCATTATTATATCATTAAATCTATGTACTTCCGCTTATCACACAGTTATCCGGGTTTAAAAACTAGTATCGCTCGGGCTACGTAGTTCCATATCCAAATTTATAGCCGTGATGAGCGCACTAACCACTACTTCGGTTTAAAATCCTGGAGAAGCTCTCACAAAGACAATGAAAGGGCAAAAAATACCTCCATTAAAATATACCTACTTTACCTTTGGCTTTTGTTGTGATTGGTCAATAAAGATACTGGATAGAGAGCTGGATATACCTACGCACTTTCCAGACCTCCGAAGCCGTAGTAGTGTTAGAAATGGCCGTAGTTCACGTATGCACTGGTGGGACATGATGGAGGTGGCGACACGGTCCTGTAAGCATAGTGATAGGATTCAATCTCTTTTATTTATAACTAAAGTTAAGGAGAAGGATGTCGTAATCTGTATTCTCTATCGAGGTTGCTAGTTGCGGTCCACCCTAGGTAGTGAAAAACTCTATCTGCTAGCCAATTACATCCGTTCATGCCATAGAACGTTCACTTGTCCACACTTCGGTGTTCCTCCATCACACGTGCGCTTCCTGTTGCTGCTCCTAATACAAGGTTCTATTAATTACCGAGATCACTATACAACCAGGATAGGCAAATCTCGAAAAAGCTCTCTCGCACAAAATTTCCTCCTCTCTTGTCTCAGCTCTCCTTTCTTTCCTTTCCCCCAGCTGAAGCAATCTTAAACTCCTCAACCGCTTAATACAAATTTCCCTGTGTCCACTCGAGCCACTCCGGCACACTCCGTAAAATCCTCAACTCTGATCATTACCCCCGATGAAATATTTCCAACAGAAACAAAAAATGAAAAAATAACAATGAAAAGTAGTACAATACTAGTCGAACATCGCCCTGGAAGCTCCCTGGTGCGCTCTCGCGGGAGGACTCGCCCACCTCTGTGAATCGAAGAACCTTGAGGAGGTGGAAAAACAATATGGAAAACACAAAGAAATTTAGTGCCCCTCTAATTGTTTCTCCTCTTCCTTATTTATTTTTTCACATTAGAAAAAGAGAAGGCGGTAGAACGGTGGACGATCCAGGGATTTGCCACGGAGCCATATATTACACGGCTCAGGAATACGCCTAAGGAATCGCGGAGCCCAGGATATTTCCCGCTCTTTGCACTCCATTTTATCCAGAACATTCCTGTCTGAGGATATGAGGTTTGTTGCCTCATATGCTTCGTATTTTTATATATCATAAATACAAAATATGTGGCTTGGCTGGTAAGTATCTTGCCATTTATGATACCTCCGCTGTGCTGCACCAGAGTGATTGGTGTAAATAAATATATTATAATAATATTATTATTATAGTACTCATATTATTACTCATTTAATGCTATACAAATAGAAATGAAAATCCCAAACCCTTACGACAAGATCTCTACGAGCCTAGTAGACACGGACAGGCCTTGGTCCCAGATGGGAAGTGAGTCTAGTTCGGTATCCCCGAGTATTGGCACCATTTTTCTCCTGTCCACTCTCCCATATTTAGATACTGGCACTCGGGTTGGCCACGGTTATTAGTGAGAATGAGAGGTTAGATTCCTAGCGCGGATGGTTGAAGAAAATAAGGTATAATAATACTATCATTCAAGAGAGATAATCTATAAGCGTAGAAAAAAACTCTTTCAAAGCAGTAGCATATTAAGCAATGACCCTAAGCATCCCGGAACACTAGCAGTACCCCGATCTATGACATCATGAGAACAGAAGGCATGAGGAGAATAAAGTGACATATTATTATAATAATAAAGTGCTTTCCGAAGACAGGATAAGCTCAAAGATCAGAGTCGCAGAAAACCAGGAAAGGAAGGAAAAAGAGGGCGGGGGTGTACACAAATGGGGAACGGATGTATTAGGCAGCCGTAAAGGAACCGGAGAGAGGGCGGGAGCTGGGCTGATAAGGGGCATGTGTGCGCACTGGGCAGAAGGGGTGTTGATAAATATCAATTGAGACTAACCCACAGAGGTCGAGGCTGCCTGAGTCTGGAGGAGTGCGACAATAGGCCTAGGCTGATAGACAAGGGTGATGATGAGACCACGGTTATCTGGCTTAATAGGATAGACATCACCCCGCGCAAGCAGCATTTTCACAACCTCTTCGTGCCCATTAGAAGAAGCGCGCCAGAGTGGGGTTTCACCATCTCTGTCTGGCTTGTCGGGATCAACCTCGCTCCGTGCGAGCAGTAGTTTGACTACCCCCTCACGCCCGTTACGAGAAGCGCACCAAAGTGGGATTTCACCATCTCCGTCTGGCCCGTCGGGATTGACATCGCTCCGTGCGAGCAGCAGTTTCACCACCCCATCATGCCATTGAAGAAGCCTGCTCCTACTAGAGTGGCGTTCGACCGACCATAGTTGTCTGGCTTGACATCATTCCGTGCGAGCAGTAGTTTGACCACCCCCTCATGCCCATTCGATGAGGCCTGCCCGAGTGGTGTTCCACCATAGTCGTCTCGCTCGTTGGGATTGACGTCGTCCCGTGCGAGCAGCAGCTTGACCACCCCCTCATGCCCATTCAATGAGGCCTGCTGGAGTGGTGTCCGACCATAGTTGTCTGGTTTGTCGGCATTGACATCGTTCCGTGCGAGCAGCAGTTTCACCACCCCTTCACGCCCGTTAGAAGCAGCGCGCCAGAGCGGGGTTTCACCCTCTCTGTCTTGCTCGTTGGGATTGACGTCGTTCCGTGCTAGCAGTAGTTCCACCACCCCCTCATGCCCACTATAAGAGGCGGTCCAGAGTGGAGTTACATATCCGTTTGACTTGTTGGGATCGACGTCATTCAGTGCAAGCAGTTGTTTCACCACTTCCTCATGCCCATTACTAGCCGCTATCCAGAGTGGAGTTACACTATGTTGATCTGGCTTGTCGGGATTGGCATCGTTTGGTTTGAGCAGCAGCTTCACCACCCCCTCATGCCCACTATGAGAAGCCTGCCAGAGTGGGGTTGCATCATTTTTGTCTGGCTTGACGGGATCAACATCGTTTCGTGCGAGCAGCAGCCTCACCACCTCTGCGTTCCCCCGTCGAGCAGCCCATATGAGCGCGGTAAATCCCATACAGTCACTTTGATTAATATCACAACCTTCCCTCTCTATAAGAGCGGCCACAAACTCGACAGCCCCGAAGTATGCTGCACAGTGCAAACCGGGCCATAGGTGATGGGGAAGCGAACAAGAATGGAAAGGGCCCGCCCGCTTGACAAGCAAGGCGGCAGACACGTGATTGCCATCCCGGTTCAAGAGCTCCAGCGCAAGTGATTTTGCCCGATCTGAGAGTTTCACCTTCGCGTGGCTTCCCCAATACAACGATGAATATCCGAGAAAGGGCATGTCTTTAAGGTTCGGGTCCTTATTGACCGGAAGCCCCTTCACTTTCTCATAGTTGAGATAGGCTATGCATGACTCTGCAAGTGTTTTGTGGGCATCAGGCAGGATGTTAGGCTGTGAAAGGTATTCTTGAAGCGTGTAGTGAATTAGCCGAATTGTCGACGTCTCTGCGTCAATCACAGCAAGTCCTAAGCATGACCCTAACACTGTATCTTGCGGCCGGATATTCTCAGGGTCTAGGTCCGTCGAGTCTATTTCTGCCGCCAGAGCATGGCGGAGTTCGTCAATCCGCAACGGCCGCTTCGCGTGGGAGACCCACATCAGCACCTCCATCCCAAGTCTTGACCGGTCTCCCTTCTGCTCCCTTATTCGCTGTAGTGTTTCGGCGTACGCACTGTCGAGGTCTACGCCCGTCGTTGCTACCTTTCGCAACATTTTCTTTCTTCTTGCTAGAGAGGTTTCGCCCAATATTGCCTCAATATTTAAGGCAACGAGGAGAAACCTAAGCAGAACATCAACTAATGATCATAATTTATCACAGGACTTCTCCTACTTACATTTCCGAAGCCTTTTCCAACATTGTTTTCAAGATATCATTTTTGAGATTTTCTGTCATCAAGTCTGGATCTTGGTCATCATCATCGTCTATCTTTTGGCTTAGGTACCTCGCGATATCTCCTTGGTCGGCAGCAATATGTATGATGTAGGCTCCTTTCGTGAGATGCTTATCAAGCTCCCCGCGAATATACGGCCTCCCTGTAAGAAATAGCCTCACATTTGGTGCGTCTTGAATAATCTGCTGTAAGGCGCGAAGAAACCCTGATCGGTGTTGTCGCAGCACCTCATCCACTGCGTCGACGCAGAAGTATACGAGCTCAATGGAACTGATTGTTTTGACGAATAATTTCACCATGTCCGCCAACCGCAGACCTTGGCCACCTTCCCGTCTCGACTCATCAAAAGCACTTTTAATTTCATCCGGAACACTTGGGGCTCTCAAAACAACCTGTCTGAGCAGAGCCCCAATCATATTTACCGCCGATTGGTCCTTTTGGGCCTGGTAATCGCAATACAGAGACAGAATGGCGATATTCTGTCCACGAGCTTGCTCCCGCAGCGTGTCTATTACTAATGAGCTAATTTTATTAATCGTCAGCCTCGTCCATTGTTTCCGGCGAATACTCTTGTACCTTATATATGTCTTTCCAACCCCCTGTACCCCATAACATAACAATGTAGGATTCACTGAGCCATCCCGGCCATTGCGCCACGACTCGAACTCACTTCTCTGCAGTACCCATTCCCCAACACCATCAAGTCGACGGTTCCTCACATCATGATGCCTTTTATGGGGCTCGAGTGGAGATAGCCATGATTGGATCCGCAAAGACTCTTCATCTATTCCCACGTTGATGGTGTTGTTGTAGCTGTTCGACACATTTCCAACGTTGGCATTCGAGTCACCATGAATACAGTTGGTTATACGATGGTCGGTACGGGTGTTCGATATGCCAAACTGCCATGAACCATGGTGACTTGACCCTCCATTCCCTGTAGGTGATGTATTCATAGTGGATAAGATTCGATAACCGGTGAGATGATAGGGTAGCAGTATGGCTGTTTGTTGAAGGGTTGATAGATGCCTCGTTCACTTAAAGACGAAAAAGCGGGGAAGGATAAGAATCTCGTGTGGTCAAGCACAATAATAGCTTATGCCTTTCGTATCACAAGCGAGCCAGCCAATCATTCCCATACCAAGGAATTGATTACCCAGCACGCATCCGGCTGTTGAGACGGCTTTTATAAACCAAAATATCATTAATTTACCCTAGGCTTCACCAAATGCGATACAAGTACTCGAGTACAGTATCGCAAGAGCGCCTTGAGGAGGAGATGACTGATGCTTGATTGCTATAATTTTTGTGGTTATGGCTTCACGTAGGCTGTTTGTAGCTTACAAATCTTACTTTTTTATGAGGGAATTGGGAGGAGGGTTTCTCCCGTTAATTGGGTTTTCAGGCCATAACTTAGGTTGCATGCCATGGATTTTCCTGTAGCCAGCTATAGTATACCGGTAATACTAGGACAAAAAGATTCGTCCGATGCCCATTTTACACCAAAAGTAGCCGACTTTGCCACCCTCCCCCAGGCCACAACTTTTATGAGAATCCACAAAGATTTGGTTGTGTATTAGAGAATCCGTAAATAATATAATGAAAGTTACAAAACTCTTAAATATCACAAAGGGATGGAGAAATCGTTGTTTTAAGTAGCAGGAATTAGTTGTCATGTACCTTTTTGTATGGAGCCCCATACAAAAATCTAGGTCACTTTCACACAGGCTGATGCAATCTTAAACAATTGAAGCAGCTTTGATTCCCTGCACTTCTACTTCTAGAGGTTTGAATAGATTGTGATTCTCTATCTGGAGGAAAGATTTAAAATGTATCCATGAACACAGTGTTGGGAATTACTGGTTTGAAAATGTTAAATTTAGCCCTAAAACCAGTATTGGACGAATCTTCTTGTCCCCGTACTGTACAAATAAACCGAGGATTTAACAAAAAAAAAAAAAAAAAAGTATAGCAAGAGCGCCCTTTTCACTAACTTGTCTCACGATGACTTTCTTTCCCTAGTTCGTGTATCCGAAACCCTCGCCGATGAAACCTAGCTCTTTGCTCTTTGGAAACCAATGGAGGGCGCCCGGGTGAATCCACTCTGTGCTGCACTCGTATTGTACAGCACTATACTAGCCCAGTGCAGCCTGGATCACCGCGGCAGTTTACCGTATTATCAGAACTAGATCAACAAAGCCCCAAGTACTGATTGCCGACCAATTACAAGGAGTAACTTAACCTGCCACCCTTTGCTGTACTCTCGTACTCGAGTGCAAGCCGTGAATCGTCCACTAGGGCGGAGGCGGGGCGCACAGAATCCTGCGGGCCTTACATTCTGTCAGAGTTGACGGCAGCGGAGAGTCGTCAGAGATAAGGAAAGCGGATCGTTGAGGGACAAGGATAGACAATAGCGTTAGCGATTTCATTTATTCTGGAATTGAAAAGATTGACAGAAGGGTTTACTCGAGGATGATTATGTCTTTCTTTTATTATTATTACCGAAGGACGCAGGCAAATGGGGTCATACTCGAGCACGTGGGGAGAGATCGACAGGTGTGGGCAAGGGAATGACTGAGATGGTTTTATTAGTATCATATTAGTTAACCTCCGACACATCCTATCTGGCGTCAATTTTAGAATATTTGCTACTGCTCCCTTGTAAACTAGACCTAAGTTATAGCCTAACTTAGCTGACATTGTCAACTTTGTTAAATCAGGGCTGACAGACAGGGCCGCATAACAAACGAAGGCGCCTCCCTAATGGAGCAGACTCTCTGAAGAGATTCCCAGTTCTCGCAACTGCGGCTAGACGAGCTCGGGCAGCTTTTTATTCCCATAGCTCTAAGTTAATCTCTAATGGGCACTCGTATAGGGCAAATAACAAGCTAATGGAACAGAGGGGTACTAGCATTCTAACAAAATCAACTCCGGCACTGTGGAATTCCGAATAATTGAACCGTGTAATACTTGTATGTTAACCGAGCCTTCCCCTCTCCCCAGCCTAAATGTTTTTTCCCCCCTGATTCTCTATGTCTTTTAGAAACCGAGCAACTCAACTTATAGCCCGGCTACCATAGACCGGGGGCGTGCAAGTAGCCTTGAGGCCAATACTCGAGGAGACCAAGGCCCAAGCGTGAGTTATGCACCGTGATTCCAAGGGTACCGGCAGCCATAAGCCCCTACTCGAGTACTCGAGTACTAGTACTATTGCGGGTAAATTTTGTCTTTCCTAGGTGAGAATATTTTTAGCTAGCTAAAAGATCATTCAGTCGAGGGTGAATGATTGCTGATGATCGCTCTTGCTTGGGAGAGAAATTTGTCTTTGGTTGACGTAAGATAGGTCATCTTCGTTGCAGGGAGGGTTTTTCGCTAAGGCTTAGCAGACAGGGGGTGAGTCTATGTAAGGTAAGTCTCCCACCTCTCTCTCTTTTCTTACCATCACCGCGGAAGAGAACCACGACGGTCAACGAGCAACGGTTTGGTTTGTCGACGAACGAAGACAATTGCTAAGGGTCTTCTTTTCCTTGAGTCCGAATCAGGTGAAGTGTTTGTGAATTAGTCTGAGCTAGGCGAATTGATAGTGAATTGTGTGACTTGTTTCTCTGTGTGGTTTTCGGCCGTGATAGTTGGTGATTTGTAGTTACTTGCCTCTCCGAGAGTAGATATACTGATACCCGGTTATTCTATTTTCCAGTTTTACTCGAGTACTAGTAACAGGCTCCACTCCCAGGCGTCCCAAGCATGTGTCCCAAGCGGAAAGGCAAGAATGCCCATCCTATGAGTATGACTGCCGTTGAGGAGGGTGACGGCAGGCCCTTACTGTCTTCGCCTACTCGAGTAGTACTAGTGATGGCACATATATTCCCCCCTCGTCACCACCGGTCCCTTGCAATTATCGTACCTACAGCGCCAAGTCATCACCCGGCGGGATCCTGCAGATTCCTCAACCCGGGACACCTGCGGTCCCCGTCCGTCCATCCCGGGTGTCTTTTCTAGCGCGGCACCCCGTCCTGTCTGGAACCCCCAGAGACGGACGGACTGGACGCTTAGGTTCACTGACATTGGGGGCGGAATATTGGAGAGCCTAGCCTTTATCAATGGGCCCATGGGGCTCACCAATCCTGCTACTATTTAGTTAAATCCGGCTCCAGAACTTAATTCTGGCGATCGGTGGGCGGGGTAGCGGAAGAATGATTTTTTTTTCTTTTGGTTCCTTTGTCTTAGAAAAGCAGCTGCGTGTCCTGAAAGCTAGAGACGTTCTAGCCATTTCCACCCCCGCAAGCTACACTCTCTTTATTTATCGCCTTGTAAACATACCTTTTTCTCAGGAAAGCCATGCAGAGATAGTGCCTACACTAGCGGAGGGCGTGGGGTCGGCAGACGCGAGACAGGTACAGCGAGTAAACGCATGATATTGAAACAAGGTCCGCGCAGCCCCTCTACTTTATCTGGAACCTCATCATCTGATTACGTTAATAGATGAGTGGATCACACCTTTTAAACTTATAGTATGATACAATATATAAGGAAGAAAATACGACTACCAAGGCCCTACTCTAAACTTCGAGAGTCAGCGTTTACTTCCACAGGGCTTCGCTGAGGTCAGTGTGTAGTTACATAACATGAAATTTTCTTTTCTTCCTTACTTGCCTCCCACCAGCCGTCCTACAGTTTCTAGGCCACAGTTGATGAGTAAGAGTCCACTCTGGGCACACAAGAAACTATTTACAGCATTTGTAGCCAATCCTCTATCCGCTGCCCAATTAACCCGATCTCCAGGTATTGTAGAAATGTTGCAGAAGGCTTTCTTTTGTATCCTCCATCCGGGATATTTGTTGACTATGTTTTTGCCCTTTCCGGTTTCCCTTTCCTCCATGCTTTCTACCTACATCTTCCGGCTATGCTTCGCCATTGCCACCAGGGAAAGCGGTAGAAAAGAGAAAAACTACTGTAACATATCTAACCAGACCGCCTGGATCGCATGTCTTTGGTTTTTCATATTCTCGTACATATATGGTAGTAATATGCTCTGCGGTATTTCCATCTTCTAGGTATTTTGGTTCTAAGACGCTAATTCCTTTTCCCCCAAATTGGCCATTACATTTCCCTTATTACCCTTTCAATCATCCCTTCTCTTTCTCCCCCTCAAGTTGTTGACCATATCAGATAGATTATTACATGGCCAAACCAGAAATTTTGGATTTACTTATATCATACAACACAATATAGATCGGCTGCTATGAAGAAACTCTCAGAGAATGAAGTGTTTCACCTCTTGAAACGGAAGAGTAAAGCTATTGTAAACGCCTTGATAAATTTTATACATGGGGAAAGCAATGTATAACAGATGAAAAATGTCCATTGTACCCCTTTGATTCAGGAAATCTTTTTCCGGCTACTTTTAATGACAAAAGACAGGAGGAACCACCTCTCCAGCTCACGGCAATGTTTCTTAACTATCTCTATACCCCTCCCACTCTCTTAGAATGACCAATCCCCCCCCCCCACGGCATATCTCTCATCCTGACTTCACTCACCCAATTTCACCTTCGTCGATATTCATCAATCTGCACACATCAATATCCTCCCATTCCGGAGAACTGGCAGGATTCCTAAAATATGTATCTTCACAGCACATCACTCGCAGCCTACCCAGCATGCAGGAGAAGGAGGAAAAACCATACAATAATACTGGTCGAACATCCACAGTCTGGAAGCTATCCGATATGGCCTTGAAGGGCCCATCCATCTCAGAAGAACGAGGGAATTTAGAGAAAGAAGCTAAAATCATATGGAAAGTGCGTCGGGATCCAGCACCCCTCTACTAATTGCTTCTCTCTTATTTTTTCACATCAAAAAAGCAAGTTCATGGCGCATCTGATGGAGCTGAGCTTTATCATGAAAACCATAGAATTTTACTAAAAACTTTCAATACGCCTAAATAACGACCCAGCCCGGGATACTTCCCGCTCCCCGCCCTCCCATGTATCTAGAATAGCTCATTCTGGAATATGAGGCCGGTCGCCTTGTATCCCTCAGGTCTATCTTCATAATATATCATACAAAATAGGTCTCTCTGTTAGTAAGTATCTTGCCATTTATGATATCTCCGGCTATGCAGCACTAGAGTGACTGGTGGTGTAGATAATATATTATTATTAAAATGAATGCTATCATAATATTATGGTATAATATAAATGAAAATCTCAAAACCCTTGTACAAGATCTCTGCGAGCCTGGCAGACACCGACAGGCCTTAGCCCATATAGGAAGCAAGTCTAGCTCGGGGCCTCCAAGTGTAGGCACTATTTTCCTACTGATCATTCTTCCATGTTTACATACCAGTATGCAGATTTGCCTCGATTAGTGGCGCTAATGGGAGGCTAGAATTCTAGCCCAAATGATGAAACAAAATAAGGTATACCATAATATCATGCGAGAGATAATCTATAAGCGCAGAAAAAACAAACTTTCGAAGAGGTAGCATATTAAGCTATGGCCCTGAGAATCCTGACAGTAGTAGTACCCCAATCTATCAAACCATGAGAATAGAAGGACAGACAAGATTAAAGTGATATATTATAATACACAATAAAGTGCTTTCTTGCGAGAAGTACATGCGCAAGATAATCTCAAAGATCAGAGTCTAAGAAACTCGGAAAAGGAAGGAGAAAGAGGGCGAGGGTGTCCAAAAAGGGGAACGGATGTATTAGGCAGCCGTAAAAGAGATCCGGAGAGAGGGCGGGGGCTGGGTTGATAAGGGGCATGTGTACGTGTGTGGACCGTGCGGAAGGGGTGTGGATAAATATCTCTTAAGACTAATCCACAGAGACCGATGTTGCCTGAGGCTGGAGGAGTGCGGCAATATGCTTATGCCAACGGGCATAGGCGATCGTTAGCGGTGTCTGACCACGCTTATCTGGCTTATTAATATCGACGTCACCCCGGGCAAGCAGCAGTTTCACCACCCCCTCATGTCCATAGCAGGAAGCGATCCAGAGTGGTGTTTGGTCATTGCGATTTGGCTTATCGGGATTGACATTGCTCCGTGCGACCAGTAATTTGACCACCCCCTCATGGCCATTGTGGGAAGCAATCCAGAGTGGTGTTATCTGATCGTAAGTTGGCTTATCGGGATTGACATCGCTCCGTGCGAGCAGTAGTTTCACTACCCCCTCAAATCCATGGTAAGAAGCGCACCAGAGTGGGGTTGCACCATATTTGTTTAACTTGTTGGGGTCGACATCCCCCTGTGCGAGCAGTAGCTTCACCACCCTCTCGTGCCCATTATGAGAAGCCTTCCAGAGTGGGGTTTGATCATCCTTGCCCGGCTTGTTGGGATTGACATTGTTCCGAGCAAGCAGCAGTTTCACCACCCCCCGTGCCCATTACAAGAAGCCCGCCAGAGTGGGGTTTCACCATCTATGTCTGGCTTGTCGGGATTGACATTGTTTCGCGCGAGCAGTACTTTCACCACCCCCTCATGCCCATTTGAAGAAGCCCACCAGAGTGGGGTTTCACCATTTTTGTCTGGCTTGTCGGTATTTACATCGCTCCGTGCGAGCAGTAGTTTCACCACCCCTTCACGCCCATTTAAAGAAGCCCACCAGAGCGGTGTTCGGCCATCTTTGTCTGGCTCGTCGGGATTGACATCGTTCCGTGCGAGCAGCAGCTTCACCACCCCCTCACGCCCATTCGAAGAAGCGCACCAGAGTAGTGTTCGACCATAGTTGTCTAGTCTATCGGCATCGACATCGTTTCGCGCGAGCAGTACTTTCACCACCCCCTCATGCCCATTCGAAGAAGCGCACCAGAGTGGACTTTCACCATTTTTGTCTAGCTTGTCGGGATTGACATCGTTCTGTGCAAGCAGTAGTTTCACCACCCCCTCATGCCCATTTGAAGAAGCCCACCAGAGTGGTATTCGACCGTCATTGTCTGGCTTGTCGGGATTGACATTGTTCTGTGCGAGAAGCAGTTTCACCACCCCCTCATGCCCATTTGAAGAAGCCCACAAGAGTGGTGTTCGACCGTCATTGTCTGGCTTGTCGGGATTGACATTGTTCTGTGCGAGAAGTAGTTTCACCACCCCCTCACACCCTTTCGAGGAAGCGCACCAAAGTGGTGTTCGACCATAGTTGTCTGGTCTGTCGGCATTGACATCGTTCCGTGAGAGCAGTGCTTTCACCACGCCTTCATGCCCCTCCAAAGAAGCAGACCATAGTGGTGTCTTGTAACCCTTGTCTGGCTTATCGGGATTGACATCGTTCCGTGCGAGCAGTATTTTCACCACCCCCTCACGCCCGTTCGAAGAAGCGCACCAGAGTGGTGTTCGACCGTCTTTGTCTGGCTTGTCGGGATTGACATCGTCCCGTGCGAACAGTGCTTTCACCACACCTTCATGCCCCTCCGAAGAAGCGGACCATAGTGGTGTCCTGTAACCCTGGTTTGGTTGGTCGGGATTGACATCGTTCCGTGCGAGCAGTAGTTCCACCACCCCCTCCTGCCCACTAAAAGAAGCGCACCAGAGTGGGGTTTCACCACACCCGTCCGGCTCGTTGGGATCAACATCGTTCCGTGCCAGCAGTAGTCTCACCACCCCCTCATGCCCACTAAAAGAAGCGCGCCAGAGTGGGCTTTCACCATCTTGATCTGGTTTGTTGGGATCGACATCGTCCCGTGCGAGCAGCAGCTTCACTACCCCCTCATGCCCATTCGAAGAAGCCTCCCAGAGTGGGGTTGCATCAGTTTCGTCTGACTTGTCGGGATTGACATCGTCCCGTGCGAGCAGTAGTTTCACCACCCCCCCATGCCCATTCGAAGAAGCCCACCAGAGTGGTGTTCGACCATAGTTGTCTGGCTTGTCGGTATTGACACCGTCCCGTGCGAGCAGTAGTCTCACCACCTCCCCGTCCCCCCGTTGGGCAGCCCATATGAGCGCGGTAAAACCCATACAGTCACCCTGATTGATATCACAACCTTCCCCCCCCATCAAAGCAGCCACGAACTCGACAGCCCCGAAGTAGGCTGCACAGTGCAAACCGGGCCATAGGTGATGGGGAAGTGAACAAGAATGGAAAGGGTCCACCCTCTCAACAAACAAGGTGGCAGATATGTGGTTGCAATACCGGCTCAAGAGATCCAGTGCAAGCGATTGCCCCCGACCTGAGAGCTTCACTTTCGCGTGTTTTCCCCAATACAAAGACGAATATTCAAGAAATGGCATGTCTCCAAGGTTTGGGCCCTTATTGGTCGGAAGCCTCTCAACTTGCTCATAGTTTAGATAGGCTATGCACGACTCTGCAAGTGTTTTGTGGGCATCGGGCAGGATGCCAGGCCGTGAAAGGTATTCCTGAAGAGTGTAGTGGATTAGCCGGACTGCCGACGTCTCTGCATCAATCACAGCAAGCCCTAAGCACGATCCTAGCACTGTATCTTGCGGTCGGATATTCTCAGGGTCTAAGTCCGTCGAGTCTATTTCCACCGCCAGAGCATGACGGAGTTCGTTAATCAGCAAGGGCCGCTCCGCGTGGGATACCCACATCAACACTTCCATCCCAAGCCTTGACCGGTCTCCCTTCTGTTCCCTTATTCGCCGCAGTGTTTGGGCGTACACATCGTCGAGGTCCACGCCCGTCGTCGCCACCTTTCGCAACATTTTCTTTCTTCCTGCTATTGAGGTCTCGCCCAAGATTGCCTCGATATTTAAGGCGACGAGCAGGAACCTGAACAGAAGATCAACCAATAATCCAAATTTATTACAGGGTTTCTCCTACTTACATTTCCGAAGCCTTTTCTAACATTGTTTTCATGATATCATTTTTCAGATCCTCGGTCATTAAGTCCGGATCTTGGTCGCCGTCCTCGTCTATCTTTTGGTTTAGGTAACTTCTGATATCTCCTTGATCGACCACAATATGTATGATATAGGCCCCCTTCGTGAGATGCTTATCAAATTCCCTGCGAATATACGGCCTCCCTGTAAGAAACAGCCTCACATTTGGCGCATCCTGAATAATCTGTCGTAATGCGCGAAGAAACTCTGATCGATGTTGTTGCAGCAACTCATCCACTGCGTCGACGCAGAGGTATACTAGCTCAATGGAACTGATTGTTTTAACGAATAATTTTACCATGTCCGCCAACCGCAGACCTTGTCCACCTCCCAGCTCCGACTCATCAAACGCGCTTTTAATTTCACCTGGAACCCTCGTGGGTCCCAAAGAAACTTGTTTGAGTAAAGCACCTACCATATTTACCGCCGATTGGCCCTTCTTGGCCTGGTAATCACAATACAGAGACAGAACAGCGATACTCTGTCCATGAACTTGCTCCCGCAGCGTGTCTATTACTAATGAACTAATTTCATCACTTGTCAGCCTCGTCCATTGTTTCCGGAGAATACTCTTGTATCATACCTTATATAGGTCTTTCCAACCCCTTGTGCCCCATAACATAATAATGTGTTATTCCCTGAGCCCTCCTGCCCCTTGCGCCACGACTCGAACTCACTTCTCTGTAGAACCCATTCCCCAACACCATCAAGTCGACGGTTTCTCACATCCTCATGCCTTTTATGGGGTTCGAGTGGAGATAGCCACGCCTGGATCCGCAAAGATTCTTCATCTATTCCCACATTGATGGTGTTATTGTAGCTATTCGACACATTTCCCACATTGGAATTCGAGTCGCCATGAATGTTGTTGGTCATGCGATGGTTGGTACGGGTGTTTGATACACCATCCTGCCATGAACCATGGAGCCTTGAGCTTTCATTCCCTGTAGGTGATGTATTCATAGTGGATAAGATCCGATAACCGGTGAGATGATAGTATAGCAGTATGGTTGTTTGTTGAAGGGTTGATAGATGCTCTCCCTTCATTCACTTGAAGACGGAAAGCGGGGGTAACCCTCTTTCTATTCAGCACCGCCGAGTCGTGCGTGTCACAAGGGAGCATCCAATCATTCCAATACGGTAGACACTTTACGCGAAGACTCTGGATGCGAGTCAAATGTGGCGGCGGACCAACCGGATTGCTCGGGTTTGGCTCTGGATGCGAAAGTGCAAAGTCTCCATACCGCTACGGTAATAACAAGGAAACAAATTACCCCGCAAGCATACAGCGGCTGGGGAAGGCTTTTACCAACCAACTTGTGATTAATTTACCGCAAGTTCACCAAGTGCGATACAAGTACCAGTATTGGCACCGCAAGCAAGCCCTTCCGATTAACTGGTCTCGGTGTGACTTTCTTGGGTTCCCCACTTGAGCACTTGTAGTACGCGTATTTGGAGCCCGCACTGAGGAAACCTGGTTCTTTAGCAATCAATGGAGAGTGTCATATAATACTTGCCTGAATTCACTGTGTGCAATGCAGTCCGGACCCCTGCTACCGCTTACTTACACTACAAATAGCTTGACCCATCAAGCCGCAAGTATCGATCGTTGGCCAGTTGCAAGGAGTGACCTTGTCACCTTTTGCTGCGCTTTTGTACGAGCAGAGCAGCCATCCACCACCAGCACACTGAAGGCAGGGCACCCGGAATCACTCCCGAGTTATTCTGCCTACCACTGTAAGTATTGCCACATATATTTATTAGATGCCATTGTATGGAAATGATAAATAAACACATTCCCTCAATCAAACCACAAAATCAGTCTAATAAAGACATCTCATCTCAGGCATTGCGTGTTCTGTCACGCTTCCGGTGTCGGCCCGCTCGAATGGAGGAGAGTCGGACTCCGGGGATACGGGCTGCAGTGGTGGCCTTAGCCATTTCATTGCCCAACTTGTCAGAGTGGACGGAAGCAGATAGTTGTCAGAGATAAAGAAAGCGGGTAGATGAGGACAAGCCGGGATAATGGCTTTAGAGATTTCATTCTACACTCAAGGATTGACGCAAGGATAGACGGAAGGTTTTTTGGTCATCTCTTTCCTTTATTGATATTACGGAGGTATGCAGGCAAATGGGATTATGCATGAAGAAGAGATCGATAGGTGTGGCAGACGATAGAGTGATTGAGATGGTTTTATTCTTATAATATAGACTTATGTTTGGTTAGTTACTTGTAGTTTTGGAGTATCGTAGATGAGCGAATGAAATTTCCGACCATATGATACCACTCCGAACGTTTAACCGTTGTGCCATTTATCCCCCGCAGCGCAACCGCTCCTCCATTTCGGTCATTCCTATGGTAATGGATATCCCGATTGTCAATTTGGCGCTTTGATGTCTTGCGGAGTCCAAAAGGTATGAGGTTGCCTGTAGTTGAGGAATTTGGGCACGGTTGTCACTGCTTTTGCCTGTCCCATTTAATCAAGGTAAAGCTATCACGTGATACTAAGTACCCAGAACTTGGCATGACCAGAAGTCGTTAGGCCACAAACAGAATCCTCCCAATGAGCCGCTGCCGCCACTAATTTTTCACGTTCATAAAATTTCACCCCACCACTCATCCCCGTCGTCTCAGTCAATTCCTTCCCACCCCATCGCCACTCCTCATCATCAATAATATGGTACCGACTCTAGTGCCGTTGCATCGAGCATCATAGCGAACTTCTCATGCTCGTACGCCAATGTGGCCGCCCAGGCCACCGTGCACTCACCTGCCTTCGACACCGGCCTCGCGCACCGAGACATGGGAATCCGTTGTACGGTGGCTCACCGTGTACGGACAATTCTTCATCAACCTGGATCACGGATGAGGTGCTTAGGCGGGCCTTTCTATCCTTTACAAGAAGGTTTTCGCAGTCCTCGCGGACATGTGAGAGACTCCAGACCGAGTTGAGGAGGGAGAGGCGGCAAGAGGAGGAACCCGGATCTGAGTCGTCACCGCCGACCTCGGGAGTGTCAGCGCATGGATGGGGCGATATCCCGCCGACCTTCCGCTGGAGTTTAAGTCGATATAAGGATCGAATGCCAACGTTGGATGGTCTGTCTGTCTTCTACCCTTGATTGTACTGCACCGCATGCCCGAATCGAATTCGCTCATGGACAATTGCAGATCCATTTATGTCGGCTTTCAGGTCACAGATAACTCCTACTTCTGCTATGGATCGATCGAGGCGGCCAAAGGGCTCGCACTACCAACCACCACGCCCCAACGTAAGCACGTTCTTCAATTCTATACTCGAGCCGTTCGCGGCGATTTTCTCCCCCTGGAGGGTATTGCCGCCGGAGGCTCCTTGCGCTCCCTTTAGTACTGTGCGGGAGTCTTTTGAGTTATTGAATACTCGTATTTTGGCTGAAAGATCGACAATTGCGGCTATTAGGGAATACAGAAGACTCAAAGCCATCGAACCGGGTTTACGGCTTACTGGCCCCGCTACCATCATATTATTACGGAATCTGTTAAAGCTGGGACTACATACGCCAATTTTGGAAGTCTTGGAGATGGAGAACTTGATGGTTGAGAACGGCATAATGCTATTAAAAATTGCCATGGAGGGACTCAGTCCGGAGAAAAGACGAAGGTTCGCCGAAAGGCTGCTCGAAGATGGGGGGGATCTGCGTCAGAAACGATTTAGGAGCATGTTGTCAGAGGAGATCAAGTCTTTTGACGTCAAAAAGGTCATCGCGAGAAGCGATGGGGAATACGTCCGAGACATGAGGAGTGTGCGGGACGGCGACGAAATGCGTAAGTTCCTCGACGAAATAGTCTCAACAAAAGCAACCATCACGAAGGAAACAAGCCAACTTATTGCCTCTCGGCTCGTCGATCTCAACGAACTCAATTTAGGGGTTTCCTATGCTCTAGAGCCTCTCATAAACATTTCCCAGAGCAACTATATAGCGACGATCTGCGATGCTCTATGCAACGCAAGGCAATACAGCATAGGTTATGAATTAATAATGAAGGCCCTCAAAACGGGAAAATATGGCCTCCTCTCAGATCTAGATATAAAACGGGGTGTGCGAACGGTCGACACCATGTCCCAACCCCAACCCCATCTGCAACTCTCCAACCTCTGGGATGCGATCAAGTCTTCCTCGTCCGTATACCCCCCCGACCTCTCCTACCACACCTACGCAGCCTTCCTGGGTCGTGCTACAAAGCTACGGTTCGGCCCTCAGGGTAGTCTAAGGGAGGGGGGAGGCGAAACCCCGCTACTAACCATGGCCATTGAGATAATCGTTCGCTTCACGGATCAAGAAAAGCAGATGGCCAAGGGCCTCTTGAGCTCCATGCTTGAAGCCTGGATATGGTCCTGGGGCCAAACATGCCTGCACAAGCCCAACCTGCAAACCCTAGAAGGCAGCATCCCCTTTATGGCACCACTCTTCACCATCCTCCCACCCGAAACCCGTGACCCGGCAATCCTCATAGCCATCGAGCGGATAACGACCAACTGCATCAAGAGCGGTCGTGAGGTCTGGCCCCTGAGGATAATCTGGCCATTCATATCAACACTAGCACAGGCAAATATCTGGCATGAGGAGGAGAGCATCGGCCTTTGGGCCGCGGAGCGGGTACTACTTCGCAAGCGCTTAGCACCAACATACCTCCGCTACCGCACAGATGCCGAAATTGCACGGTTCGTCACAAGACACTACCTTCCGCTGCGATTAGGCCTGACAGGACCAGAGCGCACAACGCAACAAACACAAGACGCGGAGCGACTCATGGTGCGCCTACGCTCGCTAGAGCGCGCTGCCGCCAGCTTCCCACGCCTAAGCGTCTTCGCCCTTACAATCCTAGCGTTCAAAGATACATGTATCCCCTCCACCACCCTCCTCCTCGACATAATATACACCCTCCACCGCCTCCGTCGATATGCCGACATCCCCACGCTCCTAGACTCCCTAAAAATCTACAACATCTCGCCCTCGCGCTCCGACATTGCGCGCCTAATCCGCCTACTAACCAAAGCCCACCCACCCTCCGCATTAAGGCTCCTTCAGACATACCCAGACACCCAATACTCCGTATTCGCGCAATTCATCGTGCGGACCGCGTCCCTACACCCGGATCTCGCGGTGCGGGCATACCAACTCCTAACACCACCAACACTACACTACTTTTCGCGCTTCCAGCCCAAGATCCCGGGCCGCAGATTGCCCGGCAGGAGGCTACTGGTTGCAATGGGGTGGAATTTTGCGAATTCGCCGGTTTTGTCGCCGAGGCAGTGTCTTCGCTACACGCAGAGGTGCTTACAAGCGATGTTGGCGCTGGGGTTGGATCCCGGACCGAAGATGGGATGGTCTATTGCCATCGCGGGCGTGGAGAGATCGATCCGCGCGGGGGTTCCGGTGAGTAGGGAGTGGGAACGAGTAAAGTGGGTGCTGAAAACCATTAGGAGGAATGCGGGGGCTAAGAGGGCGGGGGAGGTGGATCTTATGTTGAGGAGCTGGGAGACGAAGGTTTGGAACGATAGGATGGGCATGGGTGGGAGGGAGGGGTGGTGACTGCCGTCATATTTGAATCCAGAGGTGGTGTCTCGGGTAATTCTCTTTTTTCATTTCCCCCCCGTTTTTTCGTCGATCGGGTGGGTGTAAATAATAGCATTTAGCGGTGTGCATGCATGTGTGATTAAGAATAGGGGCTACTTTAGAGATACAGTAGAGACGATTGGTAACTGTATATAGATCTCACCAGGCTCTATAGAGGGGGGCAATGTATTATACCGTATATTACGTTGCTGAAACACAGCGATACCCGATTTTTCACTACTTGCAACCTATAATTCATAGTATATCACTCGTTAAAAGCTGCCAGCTACACTCAAAATAAAAATAAGCCTCTCCAAGTGGCTCCCCTCCAGGGGGTAGCCCGCATGCCCACATCCGGGCAGGCGGGAAGCCCCCATGCTAATCACCCTAGTAGAGAAGCACGAGTTTTGAAAATATGATACCCGTGTCCAGCTTATAAATAAGACGGGAAATGATCGACATGTCGCTATTACACGATCTAGGTCCTGCAGGTCGCTTCCCAGGAATTGCCCTCTAAAAGTGGAGTAATGCCACGCTGGCCGCCGCCCATCCCCGCAACTCGCTCTCTATTCTGCACGGGGCCTGCTGGTCAATATATGTAAGGCTCTGTGACGTTGCTTGGACATTCCCGTTTAACGAGTTCTCGGATCCGCCGGGGGATCAATGACTTACAGAGAGGGCGGAAGGTGGGTTTCGTGATTTCTCGATAGGGATTTGATTATCCTTCTGGAGGGGGTTCATTGCTCTGTCATTTGCTGTCACTGGCGCTTGCCTTGGTCGGGAGACAGAAGGTATATCATGGGGCCATATATCTTAGTCCATCTTCCCTTCTTCCGCTCTCCACTACCATCAAGTGTTTACCCCTAACGCCCCCCTCTTGCCCTCCGCCCACTGCTGCGTTCCAGAACTGGCGTGACGGAACATGTCAGCCCTGAATCTGCGTCTCGACATCTCACTCGAGACCACCAATGCCAACGTCCAAGATGGGGTTTTTTCCGAATCGTGGGGAGTTGGCGTGGTTTCCAGGATGGTTGTTGGGGGTTAGAACTCGGGGGTGTTCCACGCACTGTTTATTGGTTTTATAGTACACCTATCCCTCTCCTATACCTCTGCGGGACACCGAGTTAACCAGCACGCGGTAGACTGGGACTCCGTAGCAAGCCATCAAGCATTCGCCCAATCCGCGGAATACCCCACTACGATCGAGGGAGTTGAATTCCTCGCAAGCACCTTTTCTGCCCCCCCACGTCCCCTTCTAGCAATTCCCGTCTGGGGTGGTCTTTACCTTGCCAGTAGTCTCATGGGTCACGTTTAACATTACTGATGTTGCGGGCCGCCGCGCTGCTACGGTGGACTGGCAGGCGATGGCTATTGGCTTGTTGGGGGATTTGACCGGCGTCGGTGGGTATAAGGCTTATTCGCAGGGTGGGAGGTTCAGGATGGTAGGGTTTTCAGTGTGCTGGTTGGGTGGGAGAGCGCTGGGGCTTTGGGGGCATTTGTCGCTGGGCGAAGGTTTGTGGAAGATTTTGGAAGATCGGTTGGTGGTGTTTAGTGAGAGTATAGGGTTTTGAGGATTGTCGGGTAACTTATGTTCCGAAGCTGTGGTTCGGCGGGGTGTTCTTTTGGTTCCTTTGGTGGAGGGATAGAGGAGGATGGGGGTCGGGATTACCGTAGGTGGGTATACCAGTAATAGCCAGCTATTTGGATTTGCTGAGTCAACCCCCTCTGAGAGGGAATCAATGAGTATCTTGAATGTGGATCCAATATTATCGGGGCACTGTGACAGACTGAGTAGCCCAGTTTTGTAAAGCATAGCACTTACCATAATAGAAGCAGTCAAGCCCAGCCCCTACGCCCAGCCAAAGTCCTCTCGACCAGTCCTACGAAACCAAGCCATGCAAAGTCAGTGAGCAAGTAAACTCATCCATCCCTCAATATGGAACTCAATAGAATCACACAGTGTCACTCAGAAAATTCTGTGTTGTACTTGAGCACTCTTGTTTTACTTTTAGTCAGGCGCAGTATGCGACAACCGCACAAGCTGATGACACTCACTTGCATTCGCGCTAAGAGATCAGAATAATGTGTGATTCAGGAACCTTTTACAAAAGGCTCGAAAACGGCGCCTCGCGGTAAAAAAAAATAATAAAAATAAGAAAAAGAAAATCCATCACTAAAGGATACTGTCTACCCAATGGACCCCGTGTGTTTGTCACGACTCTCTTCTGACCACTTGGGCGTGAAAAATGGGTTTCACTGAATTATGATCCAAGTTGCCGAGAGAAGGAGAGTCGGCCTTTGGGAGGTCGGGATGTGCTGTGATAATAACTTAGTTACCCTGAGGAGGAGAGAAGGAAGCTCGCTAAGCTGACCTACTCTGGCTTCTTGGGCGGGGCAAGGACTTTTATGAGGTCATTGAAAGACTCTTGCATCTCACGTTGTACACGTAGCGTTCCCCCAAACCTTGAGGGAACGAGTATAATTATCATGATGATAGTGTTACCAGTATTATTATTTAATTTGGAAGCTCGGATACCGGGGCAAGCCCCACAAATGCCCTTCACTCTGACAGCTCACCACTCACGAGGGCACATTCCCATCACGGACAACGTACGGAATAGCCATGGGGAAGTAAGTAAGCCCTCTAGCTAGAGTCGCTCGATAGAAATGGTCAGATGTTTTATTTGGTTAACCGCTCGCGGGGCAAGGAAAGTTCATACTGAGACTTCGACCTAAACCCCTAGGAATTCCAGAGGAGCCGATTTCTACTCCCTTCGTTCGGCACGAGCCGGCGAGCTGCTCCATATGTTTATAGATAATAACCCCGAAGGCATCAGGTTTGAGAATCTGAGAGGGAGCAGGACGCGCGTCTCCCTGGATTCAGATAGAATTATACCCATGAACGGACGGAAGGTTGGAAGATCTCAGGGAGGCTCGCCGAGACCGGGGACCTTCCTCTACCCGGCTACCAGTCGATCACTAGTGTCAGGTGCCACAATACGAGTGACATTCCATGAGTCACAGTGATCTGAGGCCTAAAGATTCACCCCCGTATTTGTCTTGCGGACAACTGGATAATGTTTACCACTCCCTCCGTCTGCTGGGTTCGTGGCAAGCCCTCGATGAACTAACGATTCCCAGATGGTCTTCTGCCGTTTAAAAGATGAGGGAGGGGTTGAAATGCCCGGTACTTTGCCTGACATGAGAACACCCCCATACGACAACCCCCAGCCCTGTGTAGATCGAAACGGCGGCTCGATGAGCCGTGGATAAGACCCATATAGGCTGGAGAGCGGTGAGCAATGCGGGGTTGCGACTGCGAGGGATTTTGATGCAACAGTTAATGAATAGCAAGGGACATTCCAGGTGATGGTTCCACGGTACTGGATTCTATTCTATTAGAACTAGGAATGAGGATGTTCGAGGGCGGAATGTGAAGTACGGGTACGGTACATGGACTTGGGGCTCTTTGTGCATTGCAGCTACCGGTACCGACGCTGTTGGTACTTGAATAATGCCGTATAGCTAATACGTCATTTCAATGCAATAGAGTACTCGTATTTTCAATAAGATGCTCAAACACCGATGGTTTGACGCTGTCATGGGATTTTGGCACGGTGCTGACGGTTGCGGCCCACAAGCATGTGTATAATAGCTTTGGCAGAAGGCTTTTGGGCACCATGACCATCTGTTGTCCAAGGTTTGTTTGGTGGTATGATCGGTGGATGTGGCTCAATCGAGCCAGGGATCAGGCCTCCTGTGTGGCTGGAGACGGGGAGACACACCACTTTCACTCGTGTCAGGTTACCCGGGTATTACGGTATTGATTCGAAAGTCGGTACCGGTACCATAGTCTCATACCATCTCATCTCACAGCTTCTGTTTGGCTCACAGGCGGACTCAAAGCCTCACCCCATCATCACCATCTTCCTGTCGGTTGAGGGCATTGTTTGATTCGGACGGTGGCCGCTGGACGAACTTCCCCGCGGTGCTCGCCTCACTAGCGATTACGATTACTCCGATTACGGTACACTTCGGATCCATTGACTCATTGGCGGAACAGTCACCTTAGGTCTTCGCAGACCTCTTCCCGCACCCAACTTCTTAAATAACCTTAGCTATCGCCCTCCACCCCTAACTTATCATCCACCGCTTCAACCTCAAAACCCCGCAACCGATCCCTGAATAGATAAAGATGTCTGCTTAGACACCGCTCAACTTCGACCAACTCGGCCAAAAAGCTGACCCGTCACAAGCCCCGTTTGCTATCCTGTGCAAAACACCCTGAACCCTTTTTGCTGTCACTCAACCTCGCAGAGCTTGGAAAGATACTTCAAACATGATTCCTCGGTCATCAAAACTGTTTCGTATACACCAAACCCGTACAAATACCCAATCCATTGTAATAATACACCTACTACTCCTCGCAGCCCTTATAGACACTACTCACATATTCCTTTGAAAAAGAGGCCGGCGAGACTTTGTTGAAATCCCACGGAGGAAACCGGAAACCGGAAAACCGGCAGGGGGAGAGAGCACAAAAGCTATAGCATTGCTGAAGGCGTCGTCCGCCTCTCGGTGAGCTCCTTTTCTGCAAGGCCCCCATCGCCGCTCTTTCTAATTCGATTCCCCCTTGCCAGAGGCTACCTCAGCAAAAGCCCAACCCTCGGGCGCTCTCATCTACATACTCACCCCGACGCTCGCCTATCTGAAGTCCGATCCCTCGATCACCGTCCATCATGTCTAGCATCTTTACTTTTAATCCCTCACCTCCTAAACCCGCCTCTCCATGGGCAAATAACACCCCTGATCACCTCACTCCATCCACGACACCGAAGCCTACAACCGAGTCGCCGGATCCGACCACCGATGATACTCCGGGACATTTGAGAACCAATAATAACTCGGGCAAGATCCGAAACCATTTCATGGAAGATGGTGAGAGGGAGGGGATTGTTACCGCCAACGGGGAGACCGTAAAAGGCTTGGCCGCCGAACCTCAAATGGGCGCCACTGAATACAAGCTGAGTCTTGTTCGGGGTGGAAAGAGTGAGGCGCGGTTGGACCAGTTGGTAACTCAATTACTCTGGAGGTTGCAACAGAGTAGCCCGTGCGTCGCCTCCATCTCTAGAATTCAGGCCGCCATTGCTGACTTATCCACCGCTTCAGGTATCACGCCAACTCCCTTGCCTCAAAGTCCCCTGAAGCAATCTCCTCACTGATTCAAGAATCTCAAGGCGCGCTCTACGAGATTGGAGTTGCCGATGATGGCAAACTTATCGGGCTTTGCGAGGAGGAACTCCGAGCATCCCTAGACACTCTACGCATAATGGCTGCAAGACTCGGGTGTACCGTTAGGATACTTCGCAGAGAGACTGTCGGTACGGTCAACGAGCGCGATCTACGCCGTGCAGAAGGAAAGCAGGCCGAGCTTGTGAAGGCTAGGCAACGAAATCGGGAGCGAGCCGGAAAAGCCCTGCTTTTGGAGAAAGGCCAGATTAACGGACAATGTGTGGAAGATGAGGGCCCTTCAGGTTCCGAGGAGAGTTTCGGCATTCCCAAAGTTGGCGACCCTCTATGGGTCGTAGAAGCCTTTGTCCAACCGGGCCACGGACAAAATATCATATTCCGAGGGCCCGCTCCGGAACGAGAGGCGGTGCGGCCAGAGGTTAGAGGGAAGACCGAGCAACTCAGGATCACACTGACAGGGGCCACTACCTGTGGAAAAACCACCCTCTTGGGGACCTTGAGCACTGGCGAGCTTGACAATGGGCGTGGGAAAAGTAGAATCTCACTACTTCGCCATAGGCACGAGTTGGCGTCCGGTATTACCTCGTCCGTGACATGGGAGATCCTAGGTTACATACCAGAGGATCCCAGGGCTGAGCTCAAGTCCGCCAACTGCAATAAGGGGCCACCGAGATTAGTGAATTATGCATCGGGCAATATATCCTCTTGGACGGACATCCACGCAGCGGCGGATGGAGGAAGAATCGTTTTTCTCTCAGACTCTGCTGGCAATCCTAAATTCAGTAGAACCACATTTAAATCGCTTATCGGGTGGGCTCCACATTATGCTGCTTTTCTTGTCGCAGCGAATGACGACGAGACCTTGGGTGCTGGAGATAATGGGGAGAGGTCTTCGGGTCTGAGCAAGCCCAGCCTCGCTCATCTTGACCTTTGCTTGAAACTGGGTCTAAGAATGATCGTCGTCTTCACGAAACGAGATCTAGGCACCAAAACGGGGTTGAAAAAAGTGTTTGCGAATTTGTTGACCGTCTTAAAACAAAATGGGAGGAAACCTGCTACACTCTCCACTAGTGCAAGTATCAAGGACGTCGTGAAGCTCGTTGAAGGCGACCCCGAGCACACGGTGCCAATTTTGTTTACCTCGTCTGTCAATGGACAAGGGGTTGACCTACTTCATGAGCTGATGATGAGATTGCCAGTACCTGAGCCCCCTAAAGCACCGGCGGTGGAAAACGCTCTTCGGCCTTTGCTGGGCACCTGCTTGGCGGGTGTCACTGAAGGGGTGCAAAAAATTGAAGCGGATGAGAGAAAGCCGGGGGTTGCAATAGTGGAAGACGGTGAATTGTCCACCTTGTTCCATCTCGAAGAGATATATGGGTTTCAGCCGGCGCATAGTGCAGAGGATGGGAAGGGTGGGGCCGTGGTTGGTGGGCATGTAAAGTATGGGAAGATCACTATAGACGACGAGCTGTTGATTGGACCCTTCCCGCCAGTTGACCATCCCAGTAGCCCACCGTCCATTGAAGGGACCCCCGCTACCCCGACCTCTCACCCCCCACTGTCACCATCCGCTGGACATTTGTCGGGGCTCTTGTCTAAGAGCCCAGACAGTGCCGACGAGAGGAGGGCCGCCTCTCCTAAACGATCGGGACTAAAATTCACCAATGGTGACACCACTGGGAATAGCACTACGTCTGGAGAGGAATGGGAGTGGAAATTAGTAAAGGTTGTCTCCGTTCGCAGACTTAGGCTACCGGTTAATACTCTCTTTGCTGGTGAAGCCGGCACTCTCGGGATTATGCCTATCCAGCAAGAGCCCCATCTTGACACGCCTCTCGCAGTCTCAGTGCTGAATTTGCAACTGCGTCTGAATGGGCTAGGCGACGGGGCGGAATCAAGGAATGGTAACGTCATCAAGATACACAATGGTTCCCCGGATACCCCGGCAAACGGCTCAAAGGCCGTAACATTCGCAGGCTCGCCAACCATTGCCCCACCCCTTCTCTCGACCAAACTCCGGAAGGGCATGGTAATCTTCAACCGCTCCTCATCCGCTGTGAGCCCCTGGCCACGGGCATATACTGGCTTTACAACCAATCTTGGCGATGAAGCCAATTCTCTTATCCCTGGCAGCAGCGTAGTTGTGTACATCGCTTCAATTCGCGCCATCGCAAGACTAATCTCTATTGAACCTCCACGGGTCAGGAGCGATGAGATATTCAGTCTCGATGAAGAGGAGGTGAAGGAGGCGGAACACATTGATCCTGAAGGAACAAGGAAATTCATGTTTGAGTTTGATCATGCGCGGGCAGAGTGGATTGAGGTGGGTGATAGAGTACTGATAGTTCCTGGCGGGGGGAAAAAAGGGTTGGACGCATTCGTGGGCCGCGTGATTGAGAGACAGTTTTAAAATAGGGGTCTAAGTTAGTCAAGTTGGTAGAACTGGTTGGTTATGACGAAATTGTTTATTTATTTCTCTCCTTTGTCTTCGCAATTGTCACAAATCATGTAGTCTTTATTAGTCTATGTAGAGAATTTCTGCGGGAAGTGAGATTTGAGAATTTTTTTCATTATTTCTATATAGAGCGTTGAGAATTAACTACCGTATTATCTCAAGTTATACATTATTTTGCCAAGACCGGGCGTTGCTTAAGTTGGGTGGTGCCTGGAGCCTGAAATAGGTCCCTTATTTGCCCCAGTAAACATAATAACAAAGGGGTGGATTGTAGGTGTCCAGTACTTCACCTCCTAGTGCGTGGCGTGATGTTTGATCACCGTCTGAACCCTTGAGAATAGTGATTAGAAGACACTCAGCCGCATTGTTGAAGACACCTAAAACCCACACTTCGGCTACTATGTTTACTGGGGGCATTGAAGG